>Ga0134091_1000026_pt1 | contig 132172 bp, 103 predicted proteins | sample 2_5taG_FD_94451 | JGI IMG/M metagenome (GOLD analysis project Ga0134091, IMG submission 94451) | Switchgrass degrading microbial communities from high solid loading bioreactors in New Hampshire, USA - 2_5_20_6_A2 metaG | ecosystem: Engineered > Bioreactor > Semi-continuous > Anaerobic >...
AATAAGTATTGCATCCAATATAAATGCTAAAACGTTCTTTAGCTTCCTATCCATAGCGTTCCTCTTTTCACAAGTATTCTCTTATATTATATAATCAAATAAAAAGGCATGTCTACACATGCCAAAAAGATAAATATCAAATTATTACTACTATTATTAATAATTCAATTATCTCATTAATATTTCTTAGACATATACTTTACTATTCTATTAACTATGTCTTTTATTTCTGTAATCCCTAGTACATAGCATATAATACCATATACAATCACACCAACCACTATAGCAAGCATTAATGATATAGAGTTATATAACTTGGACACTCCAAGAATATTGTATGTTCCATGATAAACTATATATGCAATAATACCCATAATAACAGAAGCTAACATTGCTTTTGCACCACACTTAAAATATGAAATAATACCTAATGACCCAACTTTTCTTTTTAACTCATAAAACATTAGCGCTGTTGCAATTGTAGTTGCCGTACTGGTTGCAAAAGCAAGTCCGGCATGAGCCATGTATCTTACTAAGATAATATTAAGTACTATGTTAAACCCTACAGATATTGCCCCATTTATCATTGGACTCTTTGTATCCTGAAGTGAATAATACACTCTAGTAATAAGTGATTGTAATGCTATTGCTACAAGACCTATTGAGTAAAAAATTAAAGCCTGTGAAGTCATTTCAGTAGCACTAGCATCAAAAGCTCCTCTCTCAAAAGCTACTTCAACTATCGGTTTTGCCAATACCACAAGCCCTACAGTAGCTGGAATCGTAATAATGAGAATAAAATTAACTCCATATGCCATAACTCTTTTTAAGCCATTTATATTATTCTTGTTATACTCATTTGATAGTATAGGAAACACAACTGTCGTAATGGCAGATATAAAAACAGTAAGAATAAGATTAATTAACCTATTAGCATAATTTAATGCTGATATACTTCCCGTTTCTAAACTAGAAGCTAATGTTCTATCTACAATTATATTTAGGTCATTAATTGCTACTCCAATAAGTACTGGTATGCTCAAAAAAATAGCTTTGTGTACATAGCTATCTTTCAAATCAAATACACATGCAAATTTGAAATCAGACAGTTTTGCTTCTGGAAGCAAAATCAATAACTGTGAAAGCACTGCTATAACTGCTGTTATCATAAGTCCTTTTATACCAAATCTACTGGATAAAAGTGACAAGAAAAATATATATATCAAATTAAAAGGATATCCAATTAATGATGTAGAAAAAAACCTTTGTTCGGATTGCAAATAAGCCGTTAATACTCCTATGGTTCCACTAAATAAAATCATAGGTAATCCTATTCTAGTCAATTTTACAGTTAAAATAAACTGCTCCCCAGTAAAACCTTTAGCTAGTAAATTTACTAATAATGGAGATATAAACCATCCAATTCCTACTAATAATACTGAAATAAAAAAAATAAAATTATTTATATTATTCGCATGATAAAGTTTTCCTTCTTTGCTTTCTTTAACTTTTATCTCTGATAATACAGGAATAAAAGTTGTGCTAACTGCATTACTAATAAGTCCTGTTATCAATAATGTACCTGTCATGGCAACAAAAAACGCGTCAGTTTCAATACCTGACCCAAATTTAGCAGCTATAAGCACTTCTCGTATAAACCCTAAGAACTTACTACCTAGAGAGAGCATTACCATTAATATAACAGATTTAGCTGCTTGACTTGAATTTTTCATGATTCCCTCCATCAATTATCAATACCTTGAATAAACAGAAAATTAATAAGTATTTCTAGCATTGTATAGCCAATTTACGCACAATTTTCATTTGGTAACCTAAAAATCTATTAACTGGATATAATACTTTTACTTCCATCTCTTGACTGGTTAATGACTTCCCTTTTCCTGGCAAATAATAATATTGTAATGTAAACTCCTTTTTGACAATATAATTATATTATGCTATATCTTGTATATTAAAATGAATTAATTTTATTATAATACCTCTCAAGCTATTCATTTTAATCATTTTCTCATAAATTTTTATATTTTTACTTATCTTGTATTTGACAGCTTTGATATAGAATAACAAGGTTATTATAATGAGCTAAATAAACCGAAATTCTTTTATTGATTTTATCGTACAGTTTTCATAATAAATTTACATATTATCTCAGATGAAAATCAAATATAATTAAATATTAAAAATATATTAACTTCACTGTTTATAAAATTTAAGTTCCTATGTAACTTTTGAGTTTTTACTTAACAATCCTAAAAATATCCAAAATTTAAAATCTATTAAATATGAGCTGCTTACAAGTAAATGTATAAATCCTATGCTTATCCAGATTATGATAATATTATATTTTCTGCTTTTCTCCCTTAATAAGGATTTTATAACTACATAGATCAATAAAATAATTATATAACTTCCTAATACAACTCCAAAATTTGATAATATTTCTATAAAAATATTATGTACATATATTCCACCTAAAACGCGTCTATCACCAGATAATCCTATTCCTAAAAGTGGATTATTTAAGATTTCTTTTATAACATTTTTATATAATATGTCTCTACCACTTAGATATATTTCACCTTGTAAAAACAAAATAATACTTCTACTTTTAATACCATACCTTAATAAAAAATTATATATATATTCAAGAATTCCATCCCAAAATATAAGACTTATAAAAATAACAAAGAACAAAAGCAAATATAACATAATATTTTTATAAGTTAGCCTACTTACTTGTTTTATAAGCTTTAATATAGCAAATGCTCCTATACACATTAGTGCTCCTCTAGATCCAAGAGCAAGTATTATAAGTAAAGATACTCCTAGAATAACTCCGCTCTTTAAGTGCATCTTGTCTAGAAAATCATTCATATATATTATAGATGGTAATAACATATAATAAGATAAACTCATACTATATGTTCCAATTGATGCATTACCAGTAACCACTAGTAATCCTAAAATAGTTCCCACAATAAAAACAATATTGCCTGCTTTTCTCATAACCTCTGCAAATATATCCCAGTCCCTTATACTATAAGCATAAATATAAGATGGTAATCCTGTAAAAAAAAACGGAAGAATAATAGATTTAATATATATATAATTTTCATTGAAAAAAAAATAATTGCAAATAAATAGAAATGATGCTATAAAGTATAATCCAATAAACTTGATCTTATTTCTTTTCAACACAATTGGTAAAGCCAATAAATATAGAAAACCAACTATCCCTTTTGATATTAACTGAACAATCTCACCCTTACTTGTATCTATAAAATTAAAATACACTAATATTAGATATTGAATCATAAGTATAGCAAATGATGACATTATTGCTATACTTATTCTTTTATCTTCTAACTTACTTTTATCTATTATTAGATCCATTATTTTCTCCTCTATCTTTAATTGTTTTGCAAAGAAAAATGAAAACTGAGGATTTGTCACACCTTCTGATATAATGTTATTGCTAGAAATCAATTTACTTACCTAAAAGAGATAAATCCTCACGCAGGGAAAATACATAATATAAATACTTTTGAAGCATCAGTTTTCACTCATTTTATTGTTTTGGTAAATATAAAAATAGTTATTAGAAGTATCATCACTATAACTTCAATAATTATCATTAATATGACATTTGAATAGTCATATTAATGATAATTATCTTCGTTGTAATATTTGGGGCTAAGCATCCTTCATTCATCTTAACTATAAACATTACACCGACTAATGTTACAATGATAAATCTTGCTATCATTCCCGATTTTGAGATTACCCCGGCTTGATGGACATAGAAAATGACTTGTATAATAAAACCATAATATTATAGGTTCCATCAATGAAACACTTTGATAAAAATTCTAAGACTGAAGCAGTTCCTCTAGTTTTATGATAAGTACGCAGTGCTTTATGTGTAGCAAAAGAACTTGATATTCATGAGTATCAATTCGCAAATGCATAAAAGAATACAGCATTCATAGCAATGATGCTTTCCCTAGCAATGGTAACTTAAAGCCTCAAAATGAAGAAATAAGGCAACTCAAAAAACGCAAAGCAGACCTTGAGGAGGAAAATACTACTCTAAAAAAGCCACGTCCATCTTCGTAATACACCAGAAGTAGCTTATTCCTTTATCTGCAAATACTGCTCCATGTTTCGTTTGGAGAAGATGTGACAAGTGCTTGAAGTTTCAAGGAACAGATATTACGCATGCCTTATACGTCCAAAGAGCAACCATAAGCAATTAAACGAGAATATGGTTGAGAGAATAAAAAAATATTCAACAATGTCGCAATACTTATGTAAGCTCGAGGATCACTCATGCCCTTAATAATAAAGGTATCTCATGTAGCAAAAATGACGTAACCCATTTGATAAAAGAGAATGATATAAAGCCAAAAACATAGAAAAAGTTCAAGACTACAATTAACTCAAAATATAACTCTCCAGTTGCTGATAACATTTTAAATAGAAACATTAATCTGACAACACCTAACTAGTCTTGTATAGAAAATATAACATATATACCTATAGATGAAGACTGGCTTTATATTGCTGCAGTTGTTGATTTATTTAATCGTAAGGTTGTTGGCTAAATACGGATAGCACAATGACTAAAGAACTTGTTATAAATGCTTTAAAACATGCTATTGAGAGATATAACCCATCTGCAGGAATAATTCAACATTCTGAACGAGGTACTCATTATCTAAACTATGAATATGGAAAACTTTTAAAGAAGCATGGTTTTATATAAAGCATGAGCCGCAAATGTAACTGTTATGACAACACTTGTATGGAATCCATCTTTGGCATATTAAAGACTAAACTTATTTACTTAACAAGGTTTAAAACAAGAGCAGAAGCTTGTTTATCAGTATTTGATTATATAGTAGTTTTTGAAACATAATATGACTTCACTTAAAACTTGGATACAAGTCTTCAATATATTTGAAAGTTCATTCGTTGTTGCCTAATAAAAACTAAATGAATGCAAAGAAAACAAAATACATTAGCCATTTTTTGTGCCTATTTTTTAGGATAATGTCAGTTTAATGATGTAATAAATCAATTTATGATCCAATAGCTTTAATCCTTGTTTGTAACCCCAAGAAAGATTTAGCAAGTACTTTCTCAGCATTAAGTTTGAATCAAGCTAAGCCTCAGAAATTCAATCTTTTCAATATAAAATAATCTTTCTTTTTACTTTACTGCATAAACTATTTTCCTCGCAATAGTTTTAAAATTAATATATAATGAAGTTTTATAGGCATCATGTTGTTTAGGAGTTTGCTCCATTATTATATTAAAATCTTCCCTTGAAATACTGAGACATTTAAGCACATAATCTATTGTCTTTTCCATGTCAGCTTCATCATATAGTGGTTTCTTAAGCTCTTCAATCGCTTCCTCTCTAGTCATTTGTCCAGATACTATAAGGCTAGAAAGATGCGATGTTCTTTTATCTACACTAAATTTTTTGGGAAGGTAATATGTCTGTATAAATTTAGTTAATGTGTTTTCTAAATGTTTTGCTCCATAGTATTGAAAATCACAAAAGTCATGAAGTTCCTTTAATGCTCTTTCTCTATTATATTCTATATAATTTAATGGACGTATACTTTTAAATCTGTAACAATACTTATCAATATCTCTCTCAAATTCTGATAATAATGGCAACTTATCTATAGACTTGCTTCCATATTTCTTATGAATATCTTTTATATTAACAACATCAGACGACGTATAAGTATTACCCTTTTGCAATATTGATTCTAATGCAAAATTTCCTCCTGATAAGAAATACTTGATCTTATTTTGTTTTGCAAACTTATACAAATATGCCAATAATATGTTGTCTTGTGGTATTGCTAAATTTGGAACACCTGCAAGCAAGAACGCCTTAATCAGATCATTATACTGTTCTTGATCTGGCACAATATAAATAATGTTTATATTAGTAGCTTTGCTTAACTTTCTTAAATTTTCTTTAGTAATCTCTGTATCATATCCATCGTCTACATGAACAGCAAGTATCCTTAATCCCCACTTATAGCCTAAATAAGCAAGATATGATGAGTCTAAACCTCCTGAGATACCCATTAAACAATCATATTTTTTGCCTTTACCTTCCAACTTTATCTTATCTAGCAGTTTTTCTAACTTTTTAGCTCCTTCTTCAGTAGGTAGATATACTTTACCAATCTTGCTTAAAGCTTCATTACAATAATTGCAATAACCATCATTATCAAAATAAATGGTATCATCAGAATGGTTATCCATTACACATCGTTTACATATTTGATATTTCACCAGCGCATCCTCCTAGACATCTGTATATTGATTTTTATATAATTCGTTTTATTTGCTTCTATAGTTATTACTTATACCTAGTGTTGATAACTAACACTTACGTTTGAGTGGCGAGTAGAATAAGTGTTTAAATCAAGCTTATTATTTTCACCAAAAATTGATTTGTTTGAAACTGAAAAAATAATAAAATATTATACTTATAATTAATAACTCATGTTATAGGAGATAAGAAAACAAATCCAATATATTTATTATGCTACTTCTAATTATACTAAGCATAAAACTACTAATCAAAAACGTTAATGCAATTATATTAAATAAAAGAAAAATATAGAAAGCTCTATTAAATTGATAACAGTATACAGTGCAAGTGTATTATCTTATACTATTTCTAATAAATATTACAAAACGGTATTATAATACTTCTTACCTAATCTTCCTATTTAAAATGGAAATAACACTAACATTTTGATTTTAATCCTTTGTTTTCATGTATTAATATCATATATAAAATTTTTAATTATGAAAAATGAATTATACTATGTTTATATTGTCTCGATAAAACAACAAATAAAGATTTAAACTGTTAATATAATATTATTAAGCATTGTTTACATAATATGCTTTGATATAACTTATTATATATAATCTTTAGTTATAAATAAAACAATATATCTATAAACTATGATCATTATTATATTTAGTATATGAACATATAAACTCCCTACATAATTAACACTAATGCAAATCATATATTTTATTCAAATTTTTGATTACTCTCTCCCATGTAAATTCATATTGTATCTTTTCTAAATTCTTTATTTTCTCATCTAGTAAATGTCTATTTTCACTAATATATACTATTAACTCTTTTATCTCTTGAATATTACTTCCATCAATTGTAAAACCTATATCGTATTTATTTACAAATTCTTCCATGGCTGATCCTCGACTTACAATCACAGGAGTCTTGGTAATTATCGCTTCAAAAAACTTTACGGAATATCCATATTTCCAATTTCTAAACTTTGTATTGAATACAACATATAACAAATCTGTTTTGCGATATAACTCAACACTCTTAGAAAAATGGTATAACCCTGTTATATTAACATTTTTATAATCGTTTTCAATTGATTTTAAAGCTGTATATGCAGTACCTGATCCATGTATTGATATTACAACATTATTTACATCTTTACCTGCATCCATTAAATTTTTAAGTTCTTCATATTGCCTAACTGAACCTATATATGATATTCTTAGCTTATCTGATTTCTCCTTTTCACAATCTCGATAATTATCTATTTCTGCATAATTTGGTAAATAAACTAGCTTGTTTTTATTTTTCAATTTCATATGTTCTATTTGAGCTTCATTTACATAAATTATAAAATCTGATTTATTTTGAAGATAACTTACTGCTTTCCTTATAATTAATCTTATTTTTTGCTTATTCCTTTGCCCCTCATAAAACTCGTGCATATCGAAGATTAACTTGCATTTCTTACTCTTACATAGATAACCCACTAATGCTCCATCCAAATCATGACAATGTAAATATTGATATTCTTTACTATTTAAGTAGTTTCTGCATTCATAAATAAATTTCATAAACGGCTTAATCTGTTTTAAACCTGTCCCGTATTTTGTATATGGAAAAAACCTTTTGATTTTTATACCCTCAATATTTTCAAATTCTTTATCTTTATATTCTCCTTCTCTATCCCAACATAAGATTTCTACATCAAATCCACAAGAAACTAAATATTTCGCTTCTTTATATACTCTTACATCTGGATCAAATCTGTTTGTAACAATCATTTTAACTTCATGCATTGTTCTTTCCACCATCTCTTTTGATTCTATTAGCACTCATAGGCTCTTAATATTATCTCCATAGCCTTCTTGCCTTCTTCTCCATTTATCAAAGGCTCTTTATTGTGGTTTATTGCATCTATAAAGTCCTTATATAGTGGTGTATGTCCTTTTCCATACACATTATCTACTTCTGTGCTGTCGTCTTCTTTATCATAGTCTCTTTCATCTGCAAACTGCCAGGTCTTTATTTCATTGACAGCTAGTCCACCTATTATTACTGTCCCTTTTTCTCCAAATATGGATAACGTCTCTTCAAGGTTCTTGGGATATACACAGGCACTACCTTCTACTATTCCGATAGTACCATTCTTAAACCTAATTAGTATCGCTCCAAAGTCTTCCATCTCTATATTCCTTAGAAAGGTTCCTCTTTCGCAATGTATCCTTTCTACTTCTGAGCCCATCATCCATTGGAGTAGATCTATGTTATGTATGCATTGGTTCATAAGTGTCCCACCATCAAGTTCTTTGGTTCCCCTCCAGGGTGCTTGTTTATAGTAGTTGTCATCTCTTGTCCATAGTATCCTGGCTGTTCCATTTATTAATTTGCCAAATCTTCCTTCTTCTATGGCTCTTCTTAACTTTTGTATAGGGGGATTGAATCTGTTCTGATGACATACTCCAAGCTTTAAGTTATTGTCTCTAGCCAGCTTTATCATTTCGTCTGCATCTTTAATTGATAAAGCCATAGGTTTTTCTACCAGTACATGTTTTCCTCTTTTTAAGCAGTCTATAGAATGTTTTGCATGATATCCGCTTTCTGTACATATGGATACTGCATCTATTTCTTCATTGTCCAGCATCTTTATATAGTCTGTATATACTTTTACATTAGCATTTTCTATTGCTTCTTCATACTGTCTTTTTCTTTCAATAGCTTTTTCTTCTACTATGTCACATACTGCTGCTAATTCTGCTTCTTTAACGTTGTTTATCAATGCTTCTATGTGCTTGTAGGATATCCTTCCACAGCCTATTATAGCAAACTTTAGTTTTTTCACTTAATCCACCTACTTTTAAATGTTTTCTTTTATTACCTTAGCAGGTACTCCGGCTACAACTTTATTCTTTTCTACATGCTTAATAACTACTGCACCAAGTCCAACTAAGCTTTTTTCACCAATATTTAACTGATTTTTTATTATTGCTCCTGGAGCGATATACGAATCCTTCTCTAGTACTACACTACCTCCTAACATAGATAATGCAATAACACTGCAATTATCCTTTATCACTACATTATGGGCTATATGACATAAATTATCTATCTTGACATTATTGCCTATAACTGTGTCATCCAAAGTCCCTCTATCTATGCAAGTATTAGCTCCAATTTCCACATTTTCACCAATTATAACTCCTCCAAAGTGAGGTACTTTTATATTTCTACCTTCATTATTCTGATAATAACCATATCCATCAGAACCTATTACTACACCAGAACAAATTGTTGTATTATTACCGATTTTAACTTTTCCCTCTATTGATACATTATTTTTTATTATAACATTATCACCAATTACTACATCTTCACCAATATAACAGTTATGCCCTATATATACATTTTTGCCTATAGAATTAGTTTCAATCACAGAGTTAGGACTTACATAATCCTTATATTCTGCTTGTTTGAAAAACCTTTCTAGGATAGAAAAAAAAACTTCTTTCGGATTTTCACAGAAAATATGATTAATGTTTTTATCATAATTTCGAATATTTGTAATTTCATTTGATACAATTAAAAGATTTTCTATGCCAATAAAATTATCAACTTTAAAACTATCTATGTTCTTAATCCATGTAATGCAGTTATTTTTTAAATTATTTATTGAGCAAAATCCATTAATGATTAATTGCTGGTTGCCTATATATTTATTGTCTAGTCCTAAATTATTCAAATATTCTAATATATCATTTATATTTATACTAATCATTATATTTCACTCACCTTCAATACTTCTTCAATATCTCTTAAATTATCTTTAATGCTATAATATCTTTCCTTCTTTGAATGATTAATAAAATTAACTAGCTTTTCTTTCATATTATTTTTCTTAAGCGAATACCAAAATGGGTGCGTTAAAATATGAAGTTTATCATATTGTTCGCTTTCTATTATTCTTATAACATCTTCTCTCCAATACATTCTAGAATCTGATAAATATTTAAATTCTCCAAGAAATGTTTTAGAATATGTATTAATTATTTTTTCAAATTTAATATCATTTTCTAATATCCACTTTGAAGGTCTATGCATTGAAACAATAGATACTGAACAATCTAATACACTTTCTAAGTATGAAATTTCTTTGTTTACCCAAAACTCTAAAGCTTTTAAATCACATATCTCGTACCTTTTCTCATCAAAGTGCAAACCAATATCATGGCCCATATCTTTTATTTCTTTTAAAATCCTATAGGATTTCTTTGAAAAAATATTATAAAAATCAGTAGACAATAACACAAAATATGTAGATTTAATACCTTTGTTATATTCAAGTCTTGCAAATTCAATAGTCTTCTCTAAAGAAAAATCTATATCATGCCTTAATATAACTGTTTTCTCAAATTGCTCATAATTTGTATAGTTGCAAAAAGTATACCCTTTTTCCTTAATTAAATCTAACATATCTTTATATGCTTTATATGTAAAATCCATAATAGTACCCCTATCCTATAACAATTCAATATTATTCCTATTTTCTACATTCTTCATAGCATTTTTGGTATCAAATATATATATGGAATTAGCTTGTACAAATTCATAGTCCACTTTTGTATGAGATGTTGTTATTACTACCAGGTCAGCATTTTTAAGTGCTTCTTTGGTTAGCCCTTTTATCCCTTTTTTTGTCTTTCCTTTATATTTATATTCATCAACATAGGGATCATAGTAATCCACTATGGAGCCTTCTTTTTCAAAGTTTTCTATTACTTTTATCGCCGGGCTTTCTCTATAATCGTCTATGTCTTGTTTGTAGGCTACTCCCAGTATAAGTATCTTGGATCCGTTTAGAGCTTTTTTAAATTTGTTCAGTATTTTACTGCTTCTTTCTACTACGTATTGAGGCATGCTGTCATTTATTATTCCCGATGTTTCTATAAGTTGTGTATGATAGTCATATTCTCTAGCTTTCCAGCTTAGGTAGTATGGGTCTAGTGGTATGCAGTGTCCTCCAAGTCCGGGTCCCGGATAGAAGGCTTGGAATCCATAGGGTTTTGTTTTGGCTGCTTCTATGACTTCCCATACATTTATGCCCATCTTGTTGCATATTATGGCCATTTCATTAGCTAATCCTATGTTTATGTTTCTGTATGTATTTTCAAGGAGCTTTTCCATTTCTGCTACTTTTGGCGAGGATACTTCAAATACTTCTCCTTGTAGTATATTTCTGTACATTGCCGCTGCAATTTCAGTGGCATCTTTTCCTACTCCACCCACTACTTTAGGAGTGTTTTTAGTCTTGTATATGAGGTTTCCCGGGTCTACTCTTTCAGGAGAGAAGGCTAAATAGAAGTCTTGTCCACATTTTAAGCCTGAGCCTTGTTCTAATATTGGCAATAGGAGTTCTTCTGTGGTACCCGGGTATGTGGTGCTTTCCAATACTACTATTGCGCCTTTCTTAAGGTGTTTTGATATTTCAATAGTGGAGTTTTTTACATAGCTAATGTCTGGCTGCTTATATTCATCCAGCGGTGTAGGTACACATATGGCTATAAAGTCTGCTTCTTTTACTATAGAGTAGTCTGTGGTTGCAGATAGCAGACCTTTTTTTACCAGGTCATCTAATTCTTCGTCTACTACATCTCCTATGTAGTTCTTACCTTCATTTACCATATTGACTCTTTTGTCTTGTATGTCAAAGCCTATGGTTTTGTATCCTGCTTTTGCTTTTTCCACTGCTAAAGGAAGTCCTACATAACCTAGGCCTATTACTGCTACGATAGCTGTTTTGTTTTTTATTTTTTTAAGCAGGGTTTCTTTAGTTGTATTAGAGTTATTCATGTTATTACTCCTTTGGGTTTAGATTTCCATTAATCATATGGTATTTTTTATTGCATGAGGTGCAGGTATATTCTTCTTTGTCTTGTTGCAGTTTGTTTCCACATTGACATACATAGCCTATTATCTTAGCAGGATTTCCTGCTACGAGAGCATAGTCGGGTATGTCTTTTGTCACTACTGCTCCCGCTCCTATGAATGCGTATCTTCCTATGTCATGCCCACATACTATTGTGGCATTGGCTCCAATGGAAGCTCCTTTTTTTACTATTGTAGTTTTGTATTCTTCTTTTCTTTCTATGAAGCTTCTGGGGTTTATTACATTGGTAAATACACATGAGGGACCTAAGAATACATCATCTTCACATATTACTCCTGTGTATACGGATACATTGTTTTGTATCTTCACATTGTTTCCTATTGTTACATTTGGTGATATGACTACATTTTGTCCTATGTTGCAGTTTTTCCCTATGGTTGAGTTTTTCATTATGTGGCTAAAGTGCCATATCTTTGTGCCTTCTCCTATTTCACAGGGTTCATCTATATAGCTGGATTCGTGTATGAAGTATTTTTTGTCTTTGTTATCTTTCTTTTTATTATTCTCATTCATATTATCGTTACTTTTCATATTATTCACCAAATTTCTTTATAGCTTGTACTATGTATTTCATTTCTTCTTTTGTCAGTTCTGCATACATTGGTATTGCAAAGGTTCTTTTGGATAGGTATTCAGCATTGGGCATGTCCCCTTCTTTGTATCCCAATTTTGCATAAGCTTTTTGTAAATGTAGGGGTACAGGGTAGTATATGCCTGTAGCTATACCTTTTTCTTTGAGGTATGATACTATTTCTTCTCTTTTTTCTGATTGTAGTATGTACATGTGGTATATGTGCTTTACATTTTCATCTTCATATGGGGTAACCAGTTTGGTGTCTTTAAGTTCTTCATTGTAGTATTTTGCATTTTGTCTTCTTTTATCGTTCCATTCATCAAGGTGTGGTAGTTTAATTCTTAGTATGGCAGCTTGTATTTCATCCAGCCTTGAGTTGTGGCCTATTATGTAGTTGTAGTATTTTAAGGGGTTATATATTGTGTTGTCTTGTGTCGTATCTTCTTCTACTTCTTCATTTATATGGTTAAGTATATTGTAAGCCTTTTTCCCGTTTTCTCCGCTGCCATGGATTCTTAGGGCTTTGCATATGGTTGCTAAATTATCATGCTTTGTTACGATCATTCCCCCGTCACCGGCACAGCCTAAGTTTTTTGTAGGGAAGAAGGAGAAGCATGCTATATCACCTAAGGTTCCTATCATTTTACCTTTGTATTGTGAGCCTATTGCCTGACAGGCATCTTCTATGACATATAGATTATGTTTTTTTGCTATTTCATTTATTTCATCCATGTCGCAGGGTTGTCCAAATATGTGTACTGGCATTACGGCTTTAGTTTTTTTTGATATCTTTTCTGCTATCTTTTCAGGATCTATATTAAAAGTATCCAACCTTACATCACAAAATACAGGGGTGGCTCCTACTGCTGATATGGCTTCTGCAGTGGCAAAAAAGGTAAAGGGTGTGGTAATTACTTCATCACCTTCACCTATGCCTAATGCCTTTAGTGCTATAACAAGCGCATCTGTACCGTTTGCTACAGAAATGCTGTGTTTTATACCTATATACTCGCTGAACTCTTTTTCAAATGATTTAACATTTTGACCCATTATGTATTGGGCTGAGGATAGTGTGTCTAGTAGTTTATTACCGCATTCACTTTTTATGGTTTCGTATTGTTTTTTCAGGTTTATTAGTGGTATTTGCATTATTTCACCTGCTTTCATTATAGGTTAATCTTCTAATATAACTTTTTCTAGTTTATCAGTCAATATTTTGAAATCAAAATCTTGAGCTGCTTTTAATGCATTTTGGCAATATATATTATACTCTTCTTTTGGCATATTGTAAAACTTTAAGATTCCTTCTGCTAGTGCTTCTGCAGAACCTCCTTGTACAGTGATTCCGCAGTTATATTCCTGTAGCATATCATAACCGCATTCGATATTAGATAAAGTAGGTTTACCTGAAGCAAAGTATTCGAACATTTTATTGGGACTTAGACCATATTTATATAAATAAATATGCTTTCCAGTAATAATGTTAAGGTCTGATTTACTTAAAATATATGGCACATATTTTTTTTCAACATTTCCTTTAAAAATTATGTTAGTTACATTATTATCATTAACATATTGCTCTAATTCTTTTCTTTGGTATCCATCTCCGAATAAAATAAAATAAATATCTTTAATTCCCTTGTCTTGAATAATCTCCGCAGCTTTTATTAAATACTCAAGTGCATTAGCTTGCCCCATTGACCCAGTATATATAATTTTAAATTTATCTTTTCCATCTAAATCTTTGTCTTCTAAAATATTGATAACTTTATTATAATTAAACTCTTCCAAATCTACTCCATTGTTTATATATCTTACCTTAGATGTATCAACTTCAACACTCTCAACATAATCTTTTCCTCCAGGAAAAGTAAAAATAAGTTTATCTGCTTTTTGATATATAAACTTTTCTAATTTATATAATATTTTTGCAGGTAGGCTATCTCTCTTTATCTGACCCATGGCTACTAAAGTCTCAGGCCATAAATCTCTAGTTTCTGCAATAAATTTCGCATTATAGCGCCTTGAGAGTATATATCCAGATAGCCAAGTCAAAGGGTGAGCAGATGAAGCATAAATTACGTCTGGTTTTTCGTTATCAAACTTTTTAGAAACAGATAGAACTCTTAATGCATATTGAAACATATTTAAGATTCTTTTTTTCCCATTTCCTATATAGTCTGAAGCCTTTACAAATATAAAAGGTACATTATCAAATACTTTTTTCAAATATTTACTTGAGTCTTTAATCATATTGTCACTAGAATAATGCAATGTACTCGCGCAAAATATTTTTACACCATATCCTCTTTTAATCAAATTCTCTGCAAATTTATAATGGCGAGTTAATGGTCCTAATTCTGGTGGTACAGCATAGTGATTCAATATCCATATGTTTTTCATCTTTTTACCTCGTTTATATGTAAGATTTAAATGATTCGCTATTTTAGTAGCCATTCGTATATTATTCAGTATACATCCAACCTAAGTCTATCGATGGATACATCCTATCTTCCAATTCAGAGTTCCAAAGCCCAAATATCAAATCATATTGCCCTTCTTTTACCTCTATTTCAAATATATCTTTATATATCTGGCCTACTTGCCAATCTGTTGTTTTTATCTTAAATCCATGATCCCAGTTTTCGAAACCATATTGCTTTCTGTTTACTGATACTATGCCTTTATCTATAACACTACCATGAAACCATAGCGAGTATTCTTTATCAATTTTATCAATACATTTAAACTTTAAAGTCATCTTTATCTTATTATCATCTACTTTTTCTTTTATAGCGCCAAGAAACAGAATTTTATTAGAAATATTAATAGCCTTATCACCCTTGAAATATAAAGTAGTTTGCCCTGTGGTAGTTTCTATTTCTTTGTCATTAGTAACAAAAGTATCAGCAAACAGTTTATAGGAATCTATATTTTGTTCTACTTTCTTTTTATAAAAAGCTGTATTAATCAGATACTTTTCTATATTGTTTGGTACATATTTAGAGTCAATGAAAACTCTATCTGCTTTGCCAGTAGTTTTATTGACAAGCAATACATCTTTTATTGTTACTTTTTGTTTGTTAGATGTCCCACTCATTTCTATAGCTATTCTGCTAGTCTCTTTAGGAGTAGTAAAAGGTATATAGGCATATCCTTTTGGGCTATAGTGAGATATTTCATCAATCAAAATTCTTCGTCCATCCTTCTCTATTGCATAGACTTTAATGAAGCTTGATGGCCTATCTTCCTTTTCTGCTTGTCCCTCTATATAGTATCTTAATATGTACTCTTCATCTGATGCCACATCATCAACATAATCAACTACAGGATTAACTCCAAGTGTTATTGGTTTTGAATATCTAGGAGCAGTATCTAAGAATATGATAACTGCAATAAATGACATTACAGTACATACAGCTACATATCTACTGAATCTCCTTTTGTCAATATTCTCATTTAACTTGTTATACGTAGCAACCTCAACACCATTTACCAATACAGCGAATGGCAACACAAACCAAATACCCCTAAAATTCTCAAGATTTACAACAAAAGCTTGTGTCATATATGTAATCAACAATACTATATAAATAATTTCCCTTGAAACAATTATTTTTTTACCAACTATAAAAAATATCGTCAAAAATAATATCAAGCCAATAATACCAAGTTCCGCAAAAAATGTTGCATAAGTATTATGGGGTATTTTTATTCCATAATCCACTTCATATCTAATTGAAGTTGTATCTATTCCTATTTTTTCATAATATGGCTTAGAATTATTAACATAATTTCCTCTGCCAACACCAAAAATAAAGTTATCCCTACCCATCATAAAGGCAGCCTTTGAAAGGTTTGATCTAATTTCCCATTCGCCGGTACCTTCTACAACCTGTTCAAATCTTCTTACTGTGCTGTTATAAAAACTCTTATCAAAATAAGTGGCATCAATATCTAGTATACCAAAATATAGTATGAATAGGAAGAGAATGATAATAGGTAAATATTTATTAATATACTGAAACTTAAACGCAATAAATACTAATAAAGCAATAAAAAAGGATATAAGTCCGCTTCTTGATTGTGTCAAAAGCAAACTGACAAAAATCAAACCACAAGCTGTTATAGTTAAATACCTGTCAACTTTTCTCTTGGAAGTATTGTAAAACATTACAGCAATCCAAAATGACAAATTCAAATAAGCAGCCGCAAGATTAGGATCAGTCAATGTAGCTACTAATCTCTTGGCTCCTATATCGCTGTGTATAAAAAGTCCATCTTGTATCATATTGCCTAGATACAAGTTTATGGTAACAAATATGCCTACTATTGATACTATTACAGCAGTATAGACCCATACTCTCAAAACTCTCGTATAATCTTCTCTATATTTAAAACTATTATATCCAACATAAAAGTATAGTCCTGATATACCAAACTTTATCAACTCATTTATGGTATTCAACATACTACCGCTTACTATATGCTGATTGTAATATGCGAGAGTATTGGAGATTATTGACCATAATATAAGCCCTGCAAAGTACCACCAGTGAGGAAAGTTTCTGCTAAGTGAAAAATTCTTAAAGTCCAACAGTGTTACTATTGCTAACAATGCAATAAAGATATCTGCAACAGATACATTAACTTTAATTTTCCCAAGTAAGTTAATATATGTCATTACAGGCAGTGTCGCTATTATAATATATATAAGCAGCTTCTTTGATTTTTGCAGTAAAGTCTCCATATGCCACAATCCTTTATATATTTTACATATTCTTCATTCTATATAGAATATCCTTCAAATTGTCTACTACATATATTACCTCTTCTTCTGTCATAGTAGTAAAAAAGGGAATAGCAATAGTCCTTTCAGATATATCATCATTGACACTAAGATCAGTATCAGGTGATATATACTCCTTATAAAAAGGTTGATGATTTATAGGTGTAAAATATGGCTTACATCCTATACCCCTTCTTTGTAGCTCTTCCATTACTCTATCCCTATCTATATCCTTATCTAGCCTTATCACATAAACAAACCAGCTCATCATGGTTATATCAGGACTTATATACGGCACAGCCACTCCAGGAACATCTCTCAGCAAGTTGCTATATATTTCTGCTACTTTATTTCGTCTATCAAGTATTTCACCTATACGCTCCATTTGAGCAATACCCAAGGCCGCATGAAGTTCACTAAGCCTATAGTTGTATCCAAGTCTCTCATGATAAAGCCATGTACCTGTTATAGCCCTGCCTTGACTTCTCATGCTTCTGCACAAGTCTGCCAGGGTATCATCATCTGTTACAATTATTCCACCTTCAGCAGTTGTTATCTGCTTGTTTGGATAAAAAGCAAACACTCCGGCATCACAATTTTTACCACATTTTATTCCTTTAAACTCACTACCTAATGCCTCACAAGAGTCTTCTATAACTTTAAGATTATGCTTTTCTGCTATAGCATTTATTCTTTCCATATCAACAGGATGACCAAATACATCTACAGCCAGTATTGCCTTTGTCTTATCTGTTATCTTCTCTTCTATTTTATCTATATCAATGTTTAAAGTATTCTTGTCTATATCTACAAATACGGGTCTAGCACCTTCCATCAAAATACAATTGGAAGAAGCCACAAAGGAAAATGGAGTTGTTATGACCTCATCTCCTTCTCCTATTCCCATTGCTCTTACAATGAGATGTAGTCCGCTTGTCCCACTATTCACTGCAATTGCATGCTTTACCCCGACATATTGGGCAATCATTTCTTCAAACTTGGCCACTTTTGGACCGATACTGAGTATTCCTGATTTCAGAACATCTGCCACATATTCAATTTCTCTATTTGTTATATCCGGTTTTGCTAAAGGTATCTGTTTCATTTTTTTCACCATCTATATAAATTTTTTTAAATCAAATTTTGTTTTCTTCAACAGTTCAATAATCACTGCAATAAAAACTACTCCTGTAAGTGCACTGACAGAGTCAATAAAAATATCGCTTAAAAGGGGACCTCTCCCAGGTATAAACATTTGATGAAGCTCATCTGTTGCTCCATATATTGTAGCAGCTATAAAAGATATTAAATAAGTTACTATGTTTGTAAATCTTGTGTTAATGATGGACAATACAAGCAGTACTCCTAATTGAAAATATACTATCTTGTGAGCCCACTTCCTTATAACCCGCTGCAAGCTCAAGACCTTAAAATCGTCTACTACATCTATTTCATCTTCTTCAATTAGATCCATCTTATGAAGAATCTTGCCGGACTCCATCCTCGATATGTCTCCCGGCTGATGGGAGAAATAAAAGATCATACACATCCATAATATTGTTATAACCCAAATCAGCTTTTTAAATAAACTATATCTCTTCATGATGCTTTATCACCTTGGCAGGAACTCCTACGGCTGTGCAATGGGAGGGAACATTTCTTATAACTGCCGCTCCAGCTCCTATAGTTGTCCATTCTCCTATGTTTATATCATTTATTATGGATGCTCCAGTGCCAATGAAACAGCCTTCTCCTATATGTACATGACCTGCTATATTAGACCCAGGAAGTATAGTTGCATAATCATCAACTATTGTGTCATGTCCAGTGTTGCAATTAACATGAAGTCCTACATGCTCCCCAATCTTTATATTCACCGTCAGCACATTACCTGCGCATATGATTGTACCTTCACCAATTTCTACAGTTCCGGAGATTCTCACATAGGGATCTATCAGTGTTGCAAATTTCACACCTTTTGTCTTAGCTTTAAGTACCATAGCTTTTTTGGCAGTGGTACTACCTAGTGCACAGATACAGTAAATATCATCTTTGCCTTCTAGCCAGTTTAGATCACCAAGGACTTTATATCCATTTAGAATACTACCATGCTTGCTATAATTTTCATCAATGAAACCCAGTAAGTTCCATTGTGGACTTTCCTTATTTATTTCCTCTACCAGCCAGGCAACTTCTCTTCCGAAGCCTCCGGCTCCAAGTATAACTAAATCTTTCATAATTTACTCCTATTAATCAATCCTTAATTATAAAGTTTTCTTTTTCTCCATATATACCATCATGGGATAGTACAACCTTGATAGTTTTAAATAAGATCTTCAAATCAAAAAATAGTGAGTAGTTATTTACATAGTATATATCATATTTTATCCTCTCAGACCATGGTATGCTATTGCGGCCATTTACCTGAGCCCAACCTGTCACACCAGGTTTCATTTTTAGTCTCTGCATTTGAAATTCGTCATATTGATCCACCTGATATTTCAGTGTTGGTCTGGGTCCTATAAAGCTCATTTCACCTTTAATAATATTTATTAGTTGTGGTAATTCATCAAGGCTGGTTTTCCTGAGAAACCTGCCTATTCTAGTAATCCTGGGATCATTCTCTTCCGTATAATATTCATCTATTTTCATTTGCTTATTGTTTTGATACATCGTCCTGAACTTATATACTTTAAATAACTTGCCATCTTTTCCTACTCGCTCTTGTATAAAAAAGGCACTGCCCTTTGAATCTAATTTAATTACTATAGCAATGATAACAAATATAGGCAGCAATATAATTAGAAACAGCAGTGAAAAAATAAAATCCAATATGTTTTTGACAATAATCTGAAACCTCATTTTGTAACCTCATCCATAACCATCTTATATACTTCTAACTGCTTCCTGATAGATTCTTCTTCATTAAACATTTGGACGACTCTACATCTACCTTTCTTTCCCATTTTTTGTCTAAGCATTTTATCTTCTATAAGGCATGATAATGCATATTTCAAGCCCTCAATATCTCCCTTATCATACAATATACCGCATTCATCATTTACTTCTTCTTTACACCCTCTAATATTTGTAGCAACAACAGGTATTTCCATTGCCATGGCCTCAAGAAGGGAGACAGGCATACCTTCCCTGTATGAAGGAAGCACAAAAATATCGATTATTGACAAAAGCTCAGGTATATCCTCTCTATAGCCTGTAAAAATAACTTTATCCTCTAATTTATTTTCAATGATGATACTTCTTAACTCATCATTTGCAAATTTATCTCTTTCATCAAGATCTGAAGGCCCTGTTATTATGAGCTTTAAGTTACGGTACTCATCGGCGATATCCCTGAATGCTTTTGCCAAATCAAGAATACCTTTTTCTCTTACTAATCTCCCTATAAAGCCTATTGTGATATCTGATTCATCAACATTTAATGAGTTTCGCATCTGAATCCTATCTTCGGTATTAAAATTAACTGGATTAAATCTCTTTATATCTATACCTACGCTATTGATGTTTGTTATTTCATCCTTCCTTGCAAAACCGTTATTTAAGGCAAAATCATAGTCTTCTTGGTTTACTGTAAATACATGGTATGTAAAGTATCTTGTCAATATCTTCTCAACATTATAAAAAATAGGATTATCCACATAAAAACCATGTACTGTATAAAATACAACCTTCACTCCTGCCAATTTTGCAGCTACTCTACCCAACGCTGCGGCAATTGGAGTATGAACATGAAGAATATCAACCTTTTCTTTTTTTAATACTCTATATATCTCTATGACACTTCTAATGTTGCTTATAATATCAATTTTTCTATCAATATTTATTTTATATCCATCAAACCCTTGTTTCTTTATCTCATCATGAAAACCCATGTCCTTACAAGCAAATAATACTTCATAATTTTGTGATTTCAATGATTTCATCATAGGAAGTATAAATTTATATATAGTTATATCTAAAGAAGATAGCTGCATAACTTTAAGAGACATGTTTGATTACCTCATGCCTTTATGGAATTGTTATCAGTAGAGCTTGTGCTAGTCCAATATTCTTTGAAAAATACTACAAATACACCAATCATCAAACCAAGTACTGCTGCTATAGCAATGTTCGACATTTTTCTGGGCCCAACAGGAGTAAGTGGTCTTGCTGCTGGTGAAACTATAATTATACTTGCTTCTCCTATGTCCGAGGATTTTAATATTCTGGTTTCTTCATATTTATTGAGAAATGCTTCATAGGTAGATTGGGCAAACTCAACTTTCTGCTTCATTATATTATCTTGATGCTGTTTCTCTGCCAGCTCTACCTGCAATGTTTCCAATTCGTTTGCAGTTTCTTCAATAGCTTTAGATAAGGCTTCTTTCTGCGCTCTTATCTGAGAAAGCTGTATTTCATAGTTATTCACTTGATTTTTCAAATTTATATATAAATTATTCAACTCTTCAGATTCTAAATCTATATTAAGAACATCTTTTATAGTGTTATCATTTTTATTTTCAGCATATTGTGTAAGCAATGGGTCATCTGCTATCGATTTTTTTAGTGTTATTCTTTCCGGAGTATTTGCCAATTCCTTTTTCGCAGCTTCCAAAGATGCTGTTATCTTTTTCTCTTCTATCTCTGCATTCAGCAAATCATTTTTATATTGAGTTATGAGATCTGTCTTTGAATTTACTTCTTTTTGCAGTTCTAATAGCCCTTTAGGTTGTGCCAGATAATTCTTGTATTCCAGCAATGCTGCATCAAGATTTTCCTTCTCTATATCCATCTGGGTTTTTATATAATTAGATGATTTATCTGCCTGAGCCTTGGCTATATCTGATATATGGGCAGTAAATTTTTTCGCCACAGTATTGGCAATATCTGCAGCCAATACGGGATCACTATGTTTAACTGCTATTGTAATCAAATTAGTATCTTTTATAGTACTTAGACTCAGCATGTCTCTCAACTGTACTCTGTTAATACCCTTCTCTTCCAAGTTAAGTTCTTGGATTACTTGATTTAATATATGAGGATTACTTATCTGCTCTTTATATGTTTCTATGGACATCTGAGGATATCTGGACATAGTATCCAATAATTCTTCGATTCCCTGCGATTGAGATTGAGTTTGTACTTTTGCATTTACTCCTGAAGCAATAAGTATGGTTTTTGCTTCATATACAGGATCTAAGATCAGAAAGCTTAATATTCCTGATGCTACAATTGCTACAACCGTTATTATCGCTATGAGTTTTTTACCTTTTAGCAGTATTTCTATTAATTCCCGTAAAGTTATTTCTTCCTGCATTTATATACACCTCTCCTATATAATTTTACTCTCTGTTCTCAATCCTGTCAGCTTGTTCCATCCAACTTATAGCTGTTTCTATTTTGGTCTCATATTCTTGAGACAGTTTTATCGGTTTCGCTAATTTGCTGTTTGTTTCCTCCAGTTGCTGTTTTGTTTCAAGAACATTCTTAAGGTAAGTTATTGAATTATCAACCTGATCATTTTCTATAAGATATTTGGCTATCTGATAATTTACTTCTATCTTTTGATTATACCATTCCGATAACATAGGTTCTTTACTAACTTTAATATTTGCCATGCTTACTGCTTCATCAATGTGCCCACAAGATAACATTAGATTAATTATTTTCGGAGTGTAAACAGCATTATAAGGCTCATATTCAGTTACTTTACCAATTTGGTTCATTACCTCATTATAATATTTTTTATCTTTTTCTTCATCTAATTTTTTGCTCATTATTTGTGCATAGTCAATCCTATAGGCCCCATTATACTTATCATATTTAATCGCTTTTTCATATAACTCAATCGATCTGTTTATATCTTTATTTATAATCTTTGAAGCTTCTTTTCCAATGTTTATAGCATAAACTCTAGTGGAAGAGAAAGTAAATATAAGCAATGATAAAACTGCTAGAGCAATATGGTTCCACTTTTCACACTTAGGGATGATTTGCTTTAAACTACTATCTGTGTTTAATATTCCTATAAGAAGCCATAATATATATGCTACAGCTACTAATGACAAGTTAAAGTCTATTGATGAATGCATAAACATTAACAGTACTGCCAAATATATGGATAAATAATTTGATCTATTATTAATAGCCTTTATACATCCTATTAGAAGCTGAACTAAAATAACAACCAAAGGAATTAGTCCTAACAAGCCCACTTCTATGGCATACTGGACATAAAAATTGTGAACTTCTGTTGTGTTGTATGGTCTTGACTGATACTGCCTATATAGATTTTTCCAGCCGCCTCCTCCGGCACCTATGATTATATTATCTTTAAATACTTTTATACCATCTTTTATAAACTGTATTCTGCTTGAAGCATTATTATCATCCAATTTTATATTTGTAAATCTGTTGGCTATTGTATCAGGTAAATATTTAAAGCGATCCTGCTTTTTAATGATATTTCCCATATCATCTTTAAGAACAATGTTAGTATAAATAGTATAACTATCGGTTTCATAATTGTAAAATAAAAGAGCCAAACGATACGTATCATTTAAAGTTGTAAACTCTATTTTCTTATGTTCAAAATCATTCCCAACAGAATTAAACTCTTTATATATCTCTTCAAATTCTTCTTTTTCATTATAGCTTCTTATTATTACTCCATAGCTATTAGGATTCTCCAAAGAAGACTTTACATCAAATTCAAGAGAATAGTCTTTTGATTTATTTATATTTTCCATATATATGGTCGTATTCTTCCATGACTTTTCTTCTCCGGTTAAATGTTCAATTTTATACTCTATTGACTCTTTTGCTGATAATATAAACACCATAAAGCCAGCAAAAATTAACACTACAAATGTAAAGGCTATATTTACAGCCTTGTTTGATATGTTCTTTAAAAATTTTTTGTACAATAAATGTAAAATACTGGTCAATACTAGAGCTATAACAATGCTTAATATATATTCTGTCATTATATTGTTGTACTCTGCTTGACCTTCCGTATAGTATTTAAATATAAACATTAGGTTTGATAAAAATGATATCATTAAATTCAGAACCAACTTCAATTTCCCTTGTCCATCAACCACTAGAAAATAAAGGAGCAATACAACAGCTATGGCCAAAAAAGCTCCTCTAGATAATGTAAATATAAACGTTGACAATAGCGTGGTGAGGACTATCTGATATATAAGTTTAACTTTTATGTCTTCAGCTCTCATCAATGTATTTATTGCAAGTACAATTCCAATTCCCAATACTGAAGCAGTAGTGTTAGCGTATTGATATAAACCATATAATCTGTCATAAACAACTACTCCATTTAAGTATATGACTTTCGCCAACACGAGTATGGAAGTAAAGGCTGTGACAAAAGTACTTAGTATTATAACATTTATTAATGTGCTTCTTATCTTCTCATTTTTACTTGATAACCCAGAAGCAATTCTGTATATCATAAAATAACTAGAATATATAAGTACAGCATCAAAACCATCTTTTGCATTAACTCCGAATAGAAAAGATATGAAATAGCATATGGGAATAGCTAGTACAGCTAAGTCGAGATATGTATTTAGAACTTTATAATCTTTATTTATAAGCTTGTACACTAAAAAAGCTAAGTAAAGTAGGCTTACAAAGCTTATGGCAGGCATATAGTTTTCTCTAAAAAATAACCCTCTGTAAAAGGGGATGATTATCATAAAAGCTGATAATATAACTAAAAATGTGTATTCTATGTATTTGCTTTCCTTCATGAGCTTTTTTTCATTCTTTACTGATTTTTTACTTGACGCTGGTTTAGATGTTGCTTTAACCATTTACTGCACTCCTTGTCCATATTTGCTACACATATATATAATATACCAAAGATAGAAGTTTTTCAAACATTTTTAGCAACATATATAGTATTAACGCCGTATTATACCATGTAATTTTTGCCAATAAAAAGAACCGGTTTCCCGGTTCTTTTTATTGGTGATTGCTATTATTATTCTTCTTCAGTTTTCTGTGCTGGTGCTACAGTAAATTTGAATTCACCAACTAATTTTGCAACACCCTTCTTTATTGTTGCAGTTAATGTAACTTCGACTTCTTCTTCAGGAGCATTAACTTTAACTTCTACTTTATCATCATTAATTTTAATTGATAATACATCTTCATTGTCGCTTTCCCATGAAATTGTAGCTCCCTTAGCTTTAGCAACTTCTAACCCAGTTTTAACCATTTCTGCTACACTAACTTCTAAATCTTCACCTTCATATACTGCTTCATATACTTCTTCATATACTGCTTCAACATCTTTATTGTCTGTTAGTTCTAATTTATCATCAACTTCATAGGTTTCTCCATTAAGAACTACCTTAACTTTCTCACCTTTTTCGTTACTTATAGTTATAACTAAATCAGTATTACTTTCTATTGTTACTGGATTTGTGCTCTGAATCTCTACTCCATTTATAGTTCCTGTGTTTACTAATGTAATAGTTTTAGTTACATTAACAACTACTTTGTTAATTGTTCCATAGTTATAGAATGTGTTGCTCTTTACATCTTTTATTGTAGTTGTTTCAGAAACTTTAACTTTGTTTCCAACTACGAAATCAGCATTAGGAACATTAACAGTCAAATTACCATTTATTTCAGCAACAGTTGTATTTGTATTCTTAATTGTCATCTTGCCGATTTCACTTGTATTTACTTTTACATTACCAATAATATTCTTTCCGTTTAAATCAATATTTACTAATCTGTCAATTACTAACTCACTTACTCCAGCCGGTACAGTAACACTACCAGTTAGCTTGATGTCCTTTACATTTACATCCTTCAGAATAGTTACTAAGCTATTATAATCATTAACAGCGTCTGGAGCATCTATAGTTGCATCTTTTCCTTCTTCTACATAGAAGTATAATGTTACTCCATCTCTTTCAACAAGTATTGTTTCAACTGGCAAGTTCTTACCATCTGCATCAATACCAAGTTTTACTCTGAAGCACTCAACTTCATTATCTTTGTCAAGTACTGCAGTGGCCCTCTCGTTATTTACAAGTACCTTGTCTGATGACTTCATGTCATTATATGTTACTACTGTATACTCACCATCATCATAGAATGTAACAGTATCTTCAGCTGTTCCTTCGAATACATACTTCATGGAGCCAACTGTTACTCTGTAATCTACGCCAGATCTCAAAGCAGTATTCAGTAATGTGATTGTGACTTCCTTCTTAGCAGTTGGATCTTTCTTAGCAATTATATCAATCTGCTCATCAGTTTCATCATAGTATAGTGATACTGAATATTGTGAAATATCGCTGTAAGCTTTTACTTTAATGTTCTTAGCATTGATTATCTCTACACCTATGATATAGTTGTCTGGTGCAACTAAGTCTGTTCCTGGGAAGTCATATTCTTCATCTTTTTCAGACTTATTGTTTGCTAAGTCCTGAACAGGTGTAACAACCTTTAATGTGTAAGTGAATCTTGACTCTAATGACAAATTGGTCAGATTCAATATAACGCCATTGTCATTATCTGGGTCTTTTGAACCATTTACAGTAACTTTCTTTAACTTTCCATTTGCATCATAGTAAGATATTTCATATCTACCATAAGTTTGAATATCTTCATTAAAGTATACTCTTACTTTGCTTCTGTATTCTGCTTCTACGTTTTCAATATATGGAGCATCTGTATCTTCCATACTTGCAACGATTGTTGTACGTTTTTCTTCATCAGTGTTGTTTATATTTATACCATGATAAGTCTGGAACTTATCATTAATATCCTGATCGAAAGCCTTCTTATCTACAGCGACTTTCTTCTTCAGATACCAGATAGTATCCATACCTAAATCATCAGGATCATCAGCTTCAAAATTAGCATCTGCTGGATTCTTAAGTGCTACTTTCTCTGAGAAAGTAAGTCTGTATTTTGCAACATTTACTTGTTCCCAAGAGAAATCAACATTTTCTGCTACGCTGTTATCGCCCCAGAATGTAAGTTCTTCATCTACTACAGCTTTGTTACCAGCTTTATCAGTTACATTATTAAATCCAACTAATTCGTATTCTACATCTTGGAATTCAAACTTAGTAGGATTAACTCTTGAGAATTCAAGAACTGTATTGTCTTCATAAACTGCTCCAAGTTTTAAAGTTATATTTGAAGTTTTATCATCTTCTTTAATTTCTTTAATTATTGCTTGGATATCGCTAACACCTTTAACTTTTATAGCTTCTGAGAATGTTACTCTCAAAACTTTACGATTTAATGATGTGATATCTAATACCTCAGGAGCTTCGATATCATTTTCAGTAGTTAAAGCAACGAAGCTACCACTTGTCTTCAATGTATTTCCAGCTAAGTCCTGAACACCATTGATAGTTACTTTATAAGTCTTGCCTTCTGTAAGTTCATTTACAGTAAGAGTAACTTTCAATAGATTATCGCTTACTTTAGCTGCTACAGGAGTTCCTATATCATTGTTCAAAGTATAGTTAGCTACATCTTTAGCTGTAACAGGATCAATGTATTTGCTAAAGTTAATTTCAACTTTAGTATCAGATTTAGCAACTACACTCTTAATCTTTGATGCATCTAATTGACTATTGTTATAGTTGAATGACTTTTCAACTTTCTTTATTTCATTGCCGTATTCATCAGCAACACCTGTAATAGTAAGCTTATAAGTAGTCTTATCTGCCATGTCTGATACAGTCAGTATAACTTTCTTAGTATCAGCATTATAATCAGGTGTTAACTCAGCCTTCTCAACAGTAATGTCTTTGTTTATTTCATAGTTGCTAGCATTTTGTACTGTTGCAAAGTCAAGTCTTGAAGCATCGCTGAATGTAACCAATACTTTGTTTCTGTTCAATACTTCTACGTCCTTAACAGTAGGTCCAGTCTTATCCTGAGCCTTACCTGTGAACTTTGCAGAAGCTACTTTAGTCATTTCATTAGCTAATACGGAAGTATCCTTTACACCTTTAACCTTTACAGTGTAAACAGTTCCGGCTTTTTGAGGTGAAGTAGTAAGTTCTACCCATCTCTCTACTTCATCAGCAGAATCATCTGCAACTAATTCAGCTTTTTCAACTGTAAGTTTATCGATAGTGTAGTTTTCAACATTTTCAGCTGTTTCTTTGTCTAATTCTTCATTGAACTTAACCAATACTCTTGTATAAGTCAATGCCTCAGCCTTTTCTACCTTTGGAGCTACTTTATCGCTCTTGGAGTAGAAACTCTTTGAAACTGACTTAAGAGCTACACCGTCAACAGACTTAACATTTGTAACTTTTACTGTGTAAGTCTTGTTTGCTACAAGGCCTTCAGTAGTAAGAGTAACTTTTGTTCTATTAGAATCTAACGTAGCCTTTACAATCTTAACATTTGCTATGCTGTAGTTTTCTACATTTGTAGCTGTCTCAAAATCAAGAACTTTATCAAATTCCAATTTTACTCTTTCAGTATCTGTGCCTGTAACTTTCTCAAGTTCAGGAGCTCCGGCTACTTTTGCCTTACCGCCGAAGTTATACTTTGCATCGCCAATTGTTAATGTATAAGTCTTACCGGCTGTCTGAGCTGCTGTTTCAAGAAGAACTTTCTTAGTTCCATCAAGTAAAGCTGATTTAACTTCAAGTCCTTCGATTGAGTAGTTAGCAAGATTTTCAGCTGCTGCTTTTTCTACTTCAGCTTCAAATTCAACTTCAACTACTGTGTTACCGATAGCTTTAACTGATTTAACAGCAACTTCAACAGCTTTAGCTTCTTCCAATATGCCAGCTGCGATTGCCAAATCCTTGTCTATCTTGCCAGCTTCAACTAAAACCTGTGCCCAAACTTTACCGTCTTTAGTCTTAGCTTTCAAAGCTGAAACTGTAGCTTTTGCAAGTCCATCAATTGTGAACTTGTCAGCTTTAGCAGGTGTTAAACCTATGCTTTCAGCAAATGTAAGAACTTCTTCCCAAGCGAAATCTCCAGCTACATCAGCTGTAGTCTGCTTGTATCCTAAGTTCTCAAGCAATACCTTGTAGTACATTTGCTCGCTTAGAGTATCATATGGACCAAATTCACCTTTTTCATTGCCGCCGAATCCGATTGGATTGTCTTTTACATAAGCAAGAATGTTTTTGCCTTCTGCCCATGCTACTTTGTCAGCGTCAACGAAATTGTTTGTTCCTTCATATTTCACAGCGTCTTCATAAAGTCCTTTAAGCTTAAGGATCATTATAGCAGCTGTGAGTTTGTTAAGGTCTTTGGCTGTGTATTCCACAGTCACACCATTGCCGTCGCCTTGAAGCATGCCGATTGTGGCAAGTGCTTTAGCTTCAGCGCTAACTTCTGTATCAGCAAATGCTACTGGAATTGATGTGAAAACCAAAGCAAATGCTAATACGAGTGCTAGAACTTTCTTCATTTTTTCTCCTCCTTATGATTATAATTTCTTGGGAGTATATTGTAGCGTCAACCCCCGTATGTATATGCATCCCCAAGATGGGGAGGGCTACCTTAATTTAGTCGCTAGTCTCTGGTCACTAGCTTCTAGTCTTCAGTTATCCCTCTCGAGTCTTTTCTTTTAGACCCTTGAGAAATCTTCCATGGTAAACAAGGTATTATAGAGCAACTTTGTACTCTGTTACACATTATAGCAAGTTAAAGATGTTGAGTCAATTAGTGGTAAGTAAGTGTAACATTAATGTAATATTTACAGCCGCTAGTCTCTAGTATTTAGTAGCTGATCACTTGCCACTATCCAAAGGTTTCTTATAAATAGCTGCTAGCTTTTGTGACATATTTAAGATCAAAATGTTCTTTTTATTGATCTCACTAAAGCACCCGGCTTCTTTGCTATATTCAGGAATCTTACAAACTCCTTATCACTATCCCTTTCACAGCCTTCGGCTATATTGCTGGCAACGCTTACAACTGATCTCTGAATCTGGTCTCTAAGACTATAGTTCTTATTAAATGTATCATCATTTGTTACATTATATATTTCGACTGCTAATTGCTTTGCATCTTGCCAGACTTTAAGATCTTTAAAGCTTTTGCTCATTAATATCCTCCATGCTATGTATATGGCCAGTTAGCCATAAAATGGACGAAATGATATATTCGACATAATTGGGGAAATTCCTTGTGGATAGGTTGTGGATAGAAAAAACTTTCACAGAATTTTTATGTGAAAGTTTTTTCTTCCATATTAATATTAATTTTTTTATGTATAACATCAATACAGTATGAATTTTGGGCTAGGATTGGACCATAAATTTGATACTTTCTCTTCTTATTTAAAATACGTCTTATATTCTTTCCCCTATTTTTTAGGTTGCATGCCTGTATTATCTATAACGTATCTCATGTATTCATCATAGGCGTAAAAAAATTCTATGTCCGTTGATGATTGGGGCACGGTTACTACAGTACGGCCTTTGGGAGGTATATATATGCGTGTATAGGCAATTTCCTTGTTAGATACGACTTTTCCATCTTCATAGTATATATCAGCATCATATAGTTTATCGGGACCAAAATCATTCTCCAAATATATATCTAATTCTGATTTATTTATAAACTCATAGGTCTTTCCTGATTTTAGTACGCTTACATATAGTGCCGGATCTTTTACCTCTTTTATTTCTATATTTTGAATAAATTCATTATATCCATAGTAGTATTCTATATCCAATGAGGTAGATGGTACAGTGACTACAGTGCGACCTTTCGGCATCAAAAGTATGCTGGATTTGTCCTTCTTTCTGGAAACTGAAAGATTTCCATCGTTATAATAAAGAGTTTGATCAAAATATCTTTGTTTACTATACTTGGCTTTCATTTCTATATTTTTGCCGGATTTATTTGTGAACTCATAGCTTTTCCCCGGCTCCAGCACTCCAACATATAATGAAGGGCCTTCTACTTCCCTTACTTCTATCCTTTTGTCAAATTCATCATAACAATAGTAGTATTCTATATCCGGAGAGGAGGATGGTACGGTGACTAAAGTGCTTCCGCCTCCAAGAATTGATATGGGTGTATAGGCAGATTTTCTTTGATAAGTTTTTATATCAGATTTAATATAACCTGCTTCATCAAAAAATTTATCTGCACCGGGACTGGTTCCTATATCTATTTTTGAATAGGTAAGATTTTTGAATTCATAGGTTTTTCCCGATTTTAAAATTCCATAATGAAGTGCAGGATATTCTATTTCTCTAATTTCGTAATTTATATCATTTTTTATAACTATAGGTTTTGAATTCTCCCACACAGTGACCACAGTACGGCCTTCCGGATATAATTGTATATGTGTATAGCCTTTGTTTCTGTAATATTCAACTTTCCAAAAAGAATCATAAGAATTTTCCTTATAATATGCAGCTTCGTCAAAATGATCGATTTCCTTGGACTCTTTATATATTCTTATTTCTTTGCGTGATTTATTTATTATTTCATAGTTTTTTCCAGGCATAAGGGTATAGTAATAAGTTTGAGCATTTACCAATCCAGTGAAGCTTAACGTTATGGCTATAATCATTACAAACGATATAAGTTTTTTCATCCTTAAACCTCCCGCCTTTTAATCATTTTCCATAAATTCTGCCTGATAAATACTTAGTTTAAGCATTTAATGGCAAGATTGACAGCAAAATTTGTGGATGGGTTTACATATTCGACATAATTGAGGAAATACCTTTTGCTTAAATTTTGGTCATAAAAAAACTTTCATGACGCTTTCCATGAAAGTTTTTAAAGCGGTAAGAGGGACTTATTAGCGTCCCTCTTTGTATTTTATTGTAGCTTTTATGAAATCCTTGAATAGTGGGTGAGGTCTGTTGGGTCTGGATTTGAATTCGGGATGGAACTGGCATCCTACAAACCATGGGTGGTCGGGGATTTCCACTATTTCAACCAGTCTTTCATCCGGTGAAAGACCGCTGAGTACAAGGCCCTTTTCCATCATCTTTTCCCTATATTCATTGTTGAACTCATATCTATGTCTGTGTCTTTCGAATATCAATTCATCCTTGTATGCTTCGTAAGCCTTGGTGTTTTCCATGAGCTTGCAGGGGTATAATCCTAGCCTCATGGTACCTCCTAATTCGTCTATATCAGCTTGTTCAGGCATAAGGCTTATTACGCCATAAGGGGTTGCCGGATCCAGTTCGGTGCTGTGGGCTTCTTTCAGACCCAGAACATTTCTTGCATATTCTATTACTGCAATCTGCATGCCAAGGCAGATACCGAAGTAGGGTACCTTGTTTTCCCTTGCAAACTTAGCAGCCAATATTTTTCCTTCTACTCCTCTTTTTCCAAAGCCGCCTGGAACAAGTATGCCGTCTACATCCTTAAGCATTTCTTCATAGTTTTCATTATTAAGATCACATGAATTAATCCATTTTATTTCCACTTCCGTATCATTGGCTATTCCACCATGGCTTAAGGCTTCTGCCACAGACATGTATGCATCATGGAGTTCCACGTATTTGCCTACCAAGGCTATTGTCACTTTATTCCTTGGGTTAAGTATTTTATTGACCATGGACTTCCATTCTTCCAAATCTGGTTCACTGCATTGAAGTCCAAGCTTCTTTACCACCAATGAATCCAAACCTTCCTTATTTAATAGGAGGGGTACTTCATATAGGGTGTCTGCATCTGTGTTTTGAACTACGGATTCCCCATCCAGATTGCAGAATAGTCCGATTTTGTCCTTCAGTTCTTTGGATAGAGGTTTTTCTGTTCTGCAGACGATGATATCAGGCTGGATACCTATGCTTCTGAGTTCTTTGACGCTGTGCTGGGTTGGCTTAGTCTTAAGTTCTCCAGCTTTGCTGAGATATGGTACTAATGTGACATGGATAAAGAGTACATTTTCACTGCCTACTTCATATTTTATCTGTCTTATGGCTTCCAAGAAGGGGAGACTTTCAATATCGCCGACGGTGCCGCCGATTTCGGTGATGACTACATCAGGGCTGCTTTCTTTGCCTACCCTGTATATCCTAGACTTGATTTCATTGGTTATGTGAGGGATGACTTGTACAGTTCCACCTAAGTAGTCGCCTTTTCTTTCCTTATTAATAACAGACCAGTATATTTTGCCTGTTGTTACACTGCTGTTTTTGGAAAGGTTGTTGTCGGTGAATCTTTCGTAGTGACCTAGATCCAGGTCTGTTTCCGCTCCATCATCGGTGACGAAGACTTCTCCATGTTGATAGGGTGACATGGTTCCTGGGTCAATGTTCAAGTATGGATCTATTTTTTGCATGGTTACTTTTAGTCCGCGGTTCTTAAGCAGTCTTCCCAAGGATGCTGCTGTGATGCCTTTGCCGAGGGATGAGACTACGCCGCCGGTAACGAAGATGTATTTAGTCATTTTTTTACCTCCTGTATTCCTTTAGGGTTTTGATTCGTGATCCGAGATTCGTGATACGTAATATTTCTCCTTGGTATTGCTCTAAGGTCTTGTTGTGATTCGGTTTATTTTGGGTTTTGACTCATAAATCTGCGCTGCTTAATTTAGTTTTTACTTTGACTCTTTTTAATTTCTTGTGCTTTGAGAGTCTTGATAAACGCTCCCAGCATATTTCCAACCTTAACGCAAGATGATTTTAAAGCTTCATAGTCATCACTAGAATATCCTATTTCTTTACCTATTTCTATTTGCGTCATAAGTTCAGCTAAAGATCCTTTTGCAACATACAAAAACCTTATAAATTCTTTAGTTGTTTCTCTATCATTTCCTTCTGCGATATTAGATGCTACACTTATTGCTGCATGCCTGACTTATTCCTTAAAGCCAAAATCTTTTGAAACAGGTTCTTTATTTGTAGATTTGTAAACATCAACAGCTAAAGTTTTAGCTTCGTTCCAAACATTAAGTCTTGTAAAATCAACTCCGCTCACTTTAACCATCCTTTGTCTCATTCATATTATAACTTTTATATTTTACATTTATAAAAAAGAAAAATCAATATGAAATGGTGAGTTTCATATTGATTTTTGGTTGTTAGTTTTTTAATAGTTTTTGGAGCTCGGTGACGGCAGCTTCAAGTTGAGTATCCTTGATGTATTTGGTGATGTCTTTGCTATAGATTTCAAGGATTTTCTTCTGGGCATCCTTGGTTAGGACTTTGACTTCCGGAAGTTTGTTGTCTTTCAGGAATTTATTTATAGCGTTCAAAGTAGCTTGGTTCATGACGCCGTCTGTGCTCATCTGATAGCCCATGTTTTTAAGCCTTTGCTGGATGCCGTATACATCCAGTCCTACAGTACCCAATGTGATGTCCCTGTCCATCTTCACAGGAGCCAAATCTTCCGAATCAGGCAGTTCTACCTTCACATCCGGTTCTATACCTTTACCGTCTATATTTATTCTGTTTCTGGTGAGATATTCGGCTATGGTCATCTTGATACCGCCGCCGTTGGTGAGGTACATTACGTTTTGAACAGTACCTTTGCCATAGGTTTTGGTGCCTACCACCACGCCTACTTTTGAGTCTTTTACTGCTCCTGTAAGTATTTCTGCTGCAGAGGCAGAGCCTCCGTTAACTATCACTGCTATTTTAAAGGGCGGGTTTTTCAGGGTTGAGCTATAGGTTTCATCATTTTCTTCCCCTTTGGCATCTATGTGAACTATAGGTCCTTCAGGTATGATTTCCTCACATATTTCAACAACGCTACTCAACAGGCCTCCAGGATTGTTTCTCAGGTCTATTATCAATCCTTTCTTCCCTTGAGCTTTGAATTCTTCTATGGCATCTTTGAAGTCGTCGTAGGTGTTTTCACTGAATTCTGTAAGCCTTATGTATCCTATGCGCGAATCTTTTATTTCATCTTCGCTTTTTCTGTCAAAGGGAGTTTCTCTTTTTACAGATTCAACTTTTATAAGAGCTCTTGTGAGTTCTATATATACAACATCTGATGTACCGGCCTTTATTATCCCCAGTTTTACCCTAGTGCCGGGATCTCCTTTTATCAGGCTCGCGGCCTTTCCCAGAGTATAGTCTTTGATGTTGGTACCATCTACGGATACAATTATATCTCCTGTATCCAGACCGGCTTCCTCTGCAGGGGTATCAGCTATGGGTGCAACTACTGTAATATTGCCGTCTCTTTTTTCTATTAAAACACCTATGCTGCCGTATTCGCCGCTGGCAAAGTTCATTAGTTCCTTGAATTCTTCGGCATCCATGTAAGTACTGTGCGGGTCCAAGGTTTTGAACATGCCGTCTATGGCTCCGCGAATGAGTGTCGTTTCATCTACATCTTTATAGTAGTCGGATTTGATGATTTCCATGAGGGATTCCACAGTACTTATAGTTTCTTTATAGTCATAGGTATCTGCTGACACTGCTCCTGATATTGCCAAAACTATTATCAATATTATTGCCAGAAATCTTTTTTTCATTTTACCAACTCCTGTTCTTTTGAGTATGGCCTCTTGGGTCTGGTTTCCAGTAGTTATCGGATTCCTTTTGCCGCTAGATTCCCGTTAATTAAAGTTTACAACTCTTTCACGGTAATCTGTTTTGATTTCTTTTTGAAGATATGTTATAAAGCGGTTTAACATGTTTGCAGCTTCGCCGCGGGTGAGACCGTTATTGGGCTGAATCATGTTGTATTCATTGGGTTCTATTATATCCAATTCTTCTGCCACATAGATGGCCTTTCTTGCCCAGTCAGGTATCTGGTCTTCATCGGCAAAGGTTTTTCCCAGATTGAAGGTGCTCATATTCTCCAGCCCCAGGGCTCGTATCAGTATGGTTACCGCCTGGGCTTTCGTGAGGTTTTCATCAGGTCCAAAGGTGTTGTACCCTGTACCGTTCATCAGTTTCAGTTCAGTAACTTTCTTTATGTAAGGGTAGTATGGGTGATTGGCATCTACATCTGAGAATATTATGTCCTCCTGAACTTCTTTTCTGGATCTGGGTTTTTGCTTTTCCGTATCTATTTCCAACCCGCAGGCTTTTATTATGGCTTTTGCAAATTCTGCCCTGTTGATTGGAATTCTGGGATTAAAGTATTTACCATTGCCATCAATTACTCCAAGACTGAAAAGCCTGTTTATATCCTCTTCTGCCCAGTATCCTCGGATGTCCTGATATTGGGGTATGGGCAGGGAAGTAAGTTTAGGCATGGTGGTGAGCTTGAAGCTTCCTTCTCCTGTTTTTCTGCTGGTTGTTTTCCCATTGGTTATAACAGGCATATCGTATTTATATACTACTGTATTTTCTTTCTTTTCGCTAATCATGTAGCTTTCTTTAAAGCTTATCTGATTAGGCAGGCTTTGTTGAGATAGTATTTCCTTCTCCCTTATGTTTGTCACACCGTATTCCACTGTTCCGGTGCTTTCTTGCACAGTGCTTGATGTTCCCACTTTATTCTGGTATGTGATGATATGCCTTATCATGGCTGTCTCAACTGTACTCCATGTATTATCATATTTATAATTCTCGCCGTATATGTCAACTATTACTTTGTTTTGTCCTTGGGAATAGGTCTTCCTGCCGTTCCAGGTTCCGCTAGTGTATTTAATGATGCTTTTGTCCTGGGTTATGGAAGCCTTGTTGAGTATTTGCTCTTCCAGCACATAGGTTTTATCGCCTATGGTGATTTTTTCGGATACTTTTGCTTTGGGGTCCAGAGTGAGACCTGTACTGATTTGCTTCAGTTCAGAGTCTGTATTTTCATTGACTACATATATCACTTTTCTTGTAAGGGTAGCTCCGTTGGGACCCGTAAGGTTATAGTCGTAGGTGTATTTAATCTGGTCTCCTTTGCCCGATTGCTTGATTTGCAGCTTACCGGTAAATTCCACAGGAGCACCTGACAGGAATACTATTTCTTTGTATTGTGATTCATTGCTGACCCCCGGTTCTATTATGTCTGCATAGGAGGCCGTAGAGATGAGCAACAGGACTATTAAGGTTGTGATTAATTTTTTCATAGAAAGTCTCCTTTCAGGTATTCCTTTAGGGTCTATTTTATAACCACTAAAAGACACTAAAGGTTTCACTAAAATACACTAAAGGTTAATATTGTGACTAAGCAACTAATTTCATTCATTGTTTAACATACCTTTATCTTTTTTTATATACCTCGGAATCTTGCTATAAATTATAGGTAAGTATATTGGGGATTCTTTTAGGGTAGGGAACGGTTGAGAACCGTTCCCTACTTGTTGTGCTTATGGGGATTACTCCACAAATATTATTATACCGTTGTTTTGGTCTGTGATGGCATAGATTTTGTCTCCAACATCCAATTGGCTAAGGGTTACTACTTGTTCATTCTTGATTATTACAGCTTTCTTGGTATTGATGACAGTATTGGATTTTGTCGGTTGCCATTGGTTATAGAATTTGCTGTATTCCTTTACATCGGTGAGGGTCAGCTGTGTATATGTTTCGTTGTATTTTACCACTTCTCCGGTTATTAGGTTTTCCGTAAAGGTTACATTTTCTTTTCCCAGGTTTCCATCTCTCTTGTAAATATTGATGGCTGTTGCTTCTCCGTCTTCATTTATCACAGCATAGGCCAGCATGTGTTGACTCTTACATTTTTCATAGTGAGGCCCTCCCTCGTCCACATACAGCAGTGGATCGTGGATGGTGTATTTATTCTTGTCAGTTGATTTTAGAGGTTTTCCATTGCTGTCTCTCTTCCAGAACCTGCTTTCCAAGAAAGTATCTCTGGTTATATAGTTGTTTTTGACTACATTGTCCAGGATTTTGCTATCCTTGCTGACGTAGAAGTATTTTTCTCCGCCATAATGGTAATCCCATTCATTGTTGATGAGATCGGCATAGCTTTCAAGTGAGAAGTTGTCTTCTCCCATGTCGTGGATATATCCTCTCACCACATTCCTATAGTCAAAGCCGTTGCCGTTTTCCATGGATACCAAAGCTGCATAGTTTGTTCCTCCCGGTAATCTGTTTTTCACTATGAAGGCTTCGTCATTGTAGGTGAGGTCTGTTGTATCAAGAAGTCTTCTATCCTTGATTATTATGGTTCCCTCATCAAATTTCAGTTTCTGTCCGTCTGCAAGCTTTATGGCATTGTCTGTCCATTGGGTATCGAAGCTGCCGCTGAAGACTGAGTCTTCGCTTACGCTTTTCAGTGTCATTTTAGCTATGGTTTCTTCACCGAAGTCCTTGACGGTAACAATATAAGCTTCTACATTTCTTTGTTTGTCCAAATCTTCAAGGGTCAGTTTCCTGCCATCCTTGTATATTTCCGCATCCCTCTTTACGGGGAAGGTTCTTTCGTCATCCAATTTTGACCAATCCGGATATTTATAGCTTTGCACGTCTGACAATGCGACTCTGTTTTGAGTAGGCAGGGTATTGAGTATCCTTGCCTTGTATATTTTCTCCACTCTTTGTCTTTTGGTCATGAGCTGGATTTCGTCAGCCCTGTCGGGGCTTGTTCCGTCGATTTTTATCTTCACCATGTCTCCCGTCTTTATGTTATATAGCTTTATGGGATAGCCAAGGTAAGTTATAGATGTAAAGCTGTCGGTTTTGAAGGTCATGGGATTTTGCCTGTCGTTTATCTGACTTACTTTTATGGTGTTGTCGCCCACATCTCTTACCCGCAGTATAGCCTGGTACTCCTTGCTGGCTTCTTCTCCCGGCGCGGTGAAGGCTTTTATTGCTTTAATGGTTCTTCCTGATATTTCAAATGTGGCATCCTGCTCATTATGAAGGCTGTCCAGGTCCTCATAATATTCGTTTACGGTGACTATTACCCTGTCATCCAAGCCATAGGTGCGGAGGTTTCCGTCATAGTCCTCCAGCTTCAGGATTCTTCCTGCCTTATCGATATACTTGATTATTCCATCTATATATTCTGTATCTGCATAGTAGTCTACGCTTTCTTGTATATCCAGTCGGGTTATAAGGCTGCCTTTGTAAAGGGCTTTTACACTTTGGCCCGGGATTAGGCTTGTGTCCTTAGCAGGCTTTCCAAGGGCAGTTATGACTGTGTTGTTGCCAACTTTTAATTCTGTAATTTTCTTCTGGCTATCTTCTATCCTTAGATTGCCTTCCTTATCCACATAGCTGAGTGTTCCTTGAAGGAACTGGTATTCATCCAGGGACCCAAAGATTACTTGGTCGTCTTTCTTTGTATATTCCAAGGCGTCTCCCTGTCTGAGAATTTGATGATCATATATTCTGTTGTTCTTTATGACAGGCAGTGCCTGGTTTCCTTGTATCTTTATTTCAAAGCCCGTGCCGTCGAAGTTTTCCATGATGAGAGTCAATTCAGTATTAGTGGCTCCAGGTCCATCCACATAGTTTCTTTTGGTTTCCATAAGTCTGGCTACACCAGTTTCTATGCCTATCTTGTCAGGGTATTTGTCAATTATGTTGGTCATTACTTTTGCAGCTTGCCCCCTGGCAACTCCTAATGTAGGCGAGTATTTATCCTTCGAAGCTGAGGGTAGTATTTCCTTTTGGAGAAGAGTTTCTACCGCCATCAATCTGTCGGCTTTGATACTGTTATAGTCTTTATATTTGTATACATAGCTTACGTTATTTGATGGGATTTCCTCAAGCTTCAGGGCTCTCGCAATCCATTGGGCAAGGTCCTGACGGCTTATGGCTTTTTTCATATTCCTGTTTTGTTTCAGTATGGCTTGTGTCTTTTCTTCTCTTAGCTTATTTCTTTTATCTAATGGCATCCATTGTTTCTTGTACGCTTCTGTAACTTCTTTTTCTATGGCATCCTGTTGTGCCTTGGTGAGGGTTTCCATTTCCCTAATGTCTGCCGTTGTAAGGATTCCTAATTCTATAGCTTGTTCTATATAGCCCAGAGCCCAACTATCTGCATCATATACCGGCTTTGTCCCCTTTTCCGCCAGATCAGCCGCTTTTTGCAGTGCTTCTTCTTCAAACCCCAGGAGTCTTATCAGATAGGCAGCTGCTTCCTGATAGGTGATGTTGTCATTGGGCCTGTATTTTGTTCCTGCACCGCCTTGAATTATGTTAAGGAGACGCAGTCTTAGGATGTCCGCAGCATAGGGACTGCTGCTTATGTCGCTAAAGACTCCTTGTTCCACAGTTGTCCTGCCGTAGGCAGGTACTGTATATGTAGGGCCTTGGGCAAATATGGTTGTAAATAGCAGTGATAGTATAAGTATTATGGATATATGTAGTTTTTGTTTCATAGTGATCAGTCCTTTCAGGTTTTAGAGAACACTGATTTACACTGTGGAATCCACGGATTTTCATATAGCAATCCGCGGATTCACAGGATTAATTTATTATCATTTTTATCTGGGCATTGGTAGCCCCAAAATTAATCACAAGCCCTAATTTTTTTCTCGTCGCTTTAGATAATTTAACATTTGAGAAAAATGTCTTTTTTCTAAGTCAGGCATTGCTTTTATTTCTAGTATAACTTTATCTTCAACTATAATATCTGCTATATATTGACCTGCAACATAATCTTTATAGTACACTTCCAGAGAAACCTGCTGCTCACATCTTAAACCTCTGCTTTCCATCTCTCTCATAAGGGCATTTTCATATACCTTTTCCAGAAACCCTGGACCAAGTATCTTATGGACTTCATATACTGATTTTATTATAACATTTGTAATGTCTTCATAAATCAACATATGAAATCTTCCTTCTCATGCGTGCTCTGCCCAAGGCTCTAGAGGCTTAAGGCTAGAAGCCAGGGACCAATAACTAATAACTTACTATCACATATTGTCCTGGTCGGGTGAGGATCGTTTCTATGAGCTTTTCGCCGGTTTCTTTGGTGAAGTCTACCATCTCCAGTTTATTAGACGGTACGTCATAGTAGTAAAGTTCCAAGTTTTGTGCATTAGCGTATTTTGAGTCAAGGACTATTGTAGCTTCGATAGGTTCTTTAAATTGTCTTATATCGGTGGTCTTGTCCTTAACTTGGAGCTTGAAGTCTATGCCTATGAGTTTCACCGGTTTGGTTCTTCTATTCAGGAGCATAAGTATTTCATCGTATCTTTTTCCCGTAGGCGAAGATAGTTCTATTATGGCTGCTGCATTGTCATAGTCTGTATTTATGCTCATTATTTCTGTTGTGGCCAGCGCATTTGTGTGGAACTTAATGGATACATCTTTATCCCATATTGTATAGTTCTTGCTGTAGTTCTGAATAAGTTTAACCGGTATTTTTACCTGTCTTGAAACTCCTGACTCTATGTTTTTGTTTCTCAATTCTATCTGATAGTATTGGGACGCCTCTTGCAGGCTTTTTTCACCTACATTGTATACAAACTTGTCCTTGGTGCTTTCTGTCCAGTCCATTCTGGAATTTGGATTAATATATTCATTATTGTATTTTGCTTCAGAATGTACTTTATCCAAGGTTTTTACTCTTTGAGTCTGAGCATATTGCTGAGATACTCCGAAGTCATTTACCGAATATATTCTAAATGCGTACCAGGTATCTGGTATGAGGCCCCTCAAATAGTATATATGTTTTCCTTTTTCTGTGAACTCCGGTTCCACAGTCATGATATAGTTAAAGTTGTTAAGTTCCTTGGCCTCTCTCTTTTCTCCAAAGGAAGCATATATCTGATATATTTCTGCACTGCCTGTCCATTCCAGTTTTACCGTATCTCCATCCACAGGTGTTGCTTTTGCATTGGAAGGCCTATCAGGCAGAGGGCGTATTACTGTTATTTTATATTCTTCGGATACTCCACCGTCAGGGTTTATGACTATTATTGTGCTTGATCCTTCCGACATGCTTGGAGTCGTCACATATATCATTATGCCATCTTCTACCTTTGTTGCAGTGGTTTGTGTGCCACCAACCACATAGGCTTCTTCATCATTTATCTTAAATACTTGAATGCCTGTTTCCCCGGAATCCAGCTTATCCTTTATGGTTCCACCAAATATGACTCTTGCGCCTTGCTGGAATTCAATACCTTTTATTATTATGTTTTCTCCTCCTGTCATTCTGAAGGTATCACTGCTGTACAAGCTTCCATCTTCAGCCAATAATTCTTGTATTTCAGGAGAGCTTATGATGGTTAGCGCATCTTTCTTTTCGTCGGAGCCATAGTCCGAATTTTGAACCATGACGGATACTTTGCCTGCTGTCAGTCCTAGTGGCACTTTGACCTTGATTTTCTCAGTGCCTTCTATTTCTAATACCTCTGCTTGTATGCCGCCTATAAATACCTTCAGTCCAGGTCTGAAGTCGCTTCCTATTATTGTAACTGTGTTTTGTCCTCTGCTGGAAGTTTTGTCGGGTATTACACTTTCAATAACAGGACCGCTGAGTCCCTTTTGATATACTACAAAGTATGGCTTGCCCATCTTATAGTATTCATTTGGTTCTCTGGTGCTGGTTACGCCTCCGTCCTTATTGTCCACGGTGATTGGCTTTTTCAGCCCGATTTCGCTTTCGTCAGCAGGAGGTATTACAACTAAGAGACTGTCTCCGTTGGTGCTTCTGTCCAATATCTGAAGCTCCTTATCATCCAAGTAAACTTTAGCAGTCCTCTTAAAATTGCTTCCTTTTATGGTAAGGAGAATTCCCCCGTTTACTCCTACATAGGTATAGTACTCCTGGTCATCGTTTTTAGGAGTTCCTTCATAGTCTTCTACAAGGCCGCTGGAGCTCTTGAGAACCTTATTTATAGGTTCTATTGAACTTATGACAGGATAGTCATAGGGGTTCATGTACTCAAAGGTAGCAGTGGCCTTTCCCTTATCAGGGTTTATAAGTTCTATAGGTATATTGGTACCTATGGTATGATAGGTAGGTGTAGTGACGAAAATCTGGTTTGAGTCCACATATCGTACATTTTCAGAATATCCGGTGTCAATCAACAACCTTCCGTCTTCTAATTCTACCCTCACAAGGCCTATTCCCTCGAAGGAATTTCCTTGGGCATCTTTCATAAGTTTTAGTGGAATATATTTTACTGTGTTGTCATATCCATTTATGACTGCCTTGTATATTTTGTCATCTACCACTTTTGTCATGGTAAGCTTTGTGTTGGTGCCTGATGCATCATATTCAAAGGTCATATTGTTTTCTGAAAATCTCACCGTAGTTCTTTTGTTGTCTATTCTTCCAGAGTTCTCCAATTGCCTATCTATATTTCTGTTTGTAAGGCTTCCGAATCTCACAGCCACCATTTGCTTAGAATCAAATTGGTTTATTCCATTATCCACCTTGCCATTATATACATCCATGGCAGATGTAGCGAAGCCGCTTCCTCTAAGTTCTACGGTGTCTCCCCCCTGCATTTTGCCTGTCTTCGGGAACACCCTTGTTATCTTGGGGTTAGAACCTTCATAGGTATAGGAGAGTTTGTTGGATGTTCCTGCATCATTGTTTACCAAATATACATCCACTTTTCCGGCAGTTCCTTCAGGAGTTATAACCTTCAGATATCCTCTGGAGAATTCCACTATCTTTGCCAATTTATCTCCAAAGAATACCTTGGGCAGTATAGGCGACTCTAAGTATTTGTCAAATACAGGGTGATTTAAGTCTTGTTCCTTCAACCACTCATTTAAGTTCGCTTCACTATCCCATACTTTGTTGCCGTTTATGTCTCGGAATGGTTCATCATCATTTCTTACTCCATCCCTGTTTTTATCTTCATAGGGTTCGAAGAATCTGAAGTCAGTACCGGTGATCTCCACCACCTCACCGCCGGCAGCGGTTCCTTTTGCAGGTACTATCTTTATCAATTGAGGATGGCTGGTAGGTACTATATAGGTAAATCCTTTTTCCATGCTGTCGCTTCCACCGTCAGGATTTACTACTACCACCGGCACGGCATATCGGCTTGTTCCCTTTTCTTTAAACAAATCTCCGGGATAAGCAGGTACTTTTCTTACAGTTATTTTTTTGCCGTTTGGGCTCACTTCTATATCATTAGATGGAACTTCAATGCCGTTTATATATACCTTGGCCTTATCTATGCCTATGTCCATGAAGTCATTTCCTTCAATGTCTATAGAATATCCTCCGTCAGTAGTGCCTTCATTTGGCACTATTTTTTCTATTTTGGGTTTGCTTTGGGGATGAGAGAAGTAGTAGAATCCATTGGTGCCTGTTTTGCTGTCTCTCTTGGTGTCCGGGTTCACTACTGTCACATCATAATATCCGTCAGCAGGAAGAGCCGGCACTTTAATGTATATGGTATTTTTGTCCACTACCTTTACCCTGTTGCCTATTATTTTCTTATTTGCATCAACCTTGTACGGAGTCTCCATGGTCAGCTTGAGTATTTTGGTTCCTTTATCCGTTATGGTGATGCCTGTTGCATTGGATTCAAAATCATATATGAACCCATCTTGTTTGTCTGCCTTTATATCTCCACCATCAATAATCAATTTATAGGTATTGTAAACTCCATCGCTCAGGATTACATCACCTGAGCCGTCGATGGTTAATGTATAGTAGTTTCTGTTTTCATCAACAAATATGACGGAATAATAGTAATCCCTTACTTCAATGCTGGTCAGGTCTCCATCCTTTTTCAGACTAACAATCTTTTTGCCTTCTGGATCTTCATAGGGTTCTAATACAATCTTCTTTTGGTTGTCAAGATTATAATCGTTTATATCAGTATTTCCCAGAAGTACTCTTGTACCTATAAGCCTATACCTTAAATCCGTCCTGTCTGTCGGATCCGGTGGTATAAAGTTTTCACCTTTAATTACAACCAATGTTCCCGTATTACCGGATTTTGGTTCAAAATCTGTTATCTTAGGATTGGTATAGGTTGTCACATAATTAAAATGCCATGTGGCAGAGCCTCCAGTTGGGTTCATAACAAGTATCTGGGTTGTTCCCTCTCTGCCTGCCGGAGCAATAAAGCTAATGCCTTTTCCGTCTTCATCTCTTTTTATATTGGTTATTTCCTTTCCGTCCAAGAAAAGCCTTACACCTTCCATGAAGTTGTTACCGGTGATTTTTACTTCCACTCCACCGTCAACAGATACAGTGTCAGGATTTACACCTGCAATGATAGGTTCTTTATTTTCTTCCACTGTAACAAATTCCACCGCATCAACTTTCATGTTGTACAAGCCTCTTTCGTTGGAATTCCTGATAGGATTTATAACAGTTACATAAGTCTTTCCAATATTTCTTACTATACTATTGGCAGGAAGATAAAACAGTATCTTGGTACCTATTTCGTTGCCTGAGGAACCATCCAGTTCAACACCTGTTGAGCTTAATACTTTCATTTCCAAATCTTTAGTATAATCAGCATCTCCTGCATTTGGATTCAGTGTCAAATCAGGTCCCAGTTCAACTATAGGATATCTAACCACATCCTTGCCGGAAGCATCTGTGTATTTATGAACCATGAAGTTTTTGCCGTATATGGCTATCATTATTCTTTTATCGGCTGTACTGTATCTATTTACATCTAACTCTTTGACTTGTATTTTTTCCGGTACTATGCTTTCAACTAGAGGTTCTGTCTTGCTGGGTATATAGGTATAGCCATTGGGCAGAACAGCCCTATCTGTAATAGTCTGGATTACTTGGTCCAATGAATCCATGATGACTGTTTCCATTTCTATTACCACATCTTTTGTGGGATTCACATCTGCATCAGTAACCTGAGCTGTCCTGATGTTTATGATATCCAGATTGTTTTTGAACTCGACATCAGGATTATCATTAGAGTCTTTAAGAAAAGTAGCCTTGTCTCCAATAATTATTCTAATGGTCCTTCTGGCCTTGTATCCAGAAGAATTGTTGTAAGACCCAGTTGCATAATCAATTACCAATTCTCTATTGCCGTCTCTAAATGTGTATTTTTTATCATCAGAATCCGGTGTAAATTCAGGTATATTCAATGTGCCGACAAACTGAGCTGATATGGTAGCTTTTGAACCGGTATCAGGTCCGGTTTTGGGATTGATGCTTATTACCTTTGATTTGATAAAAGCGCTTATTACAGTAAACTTTTCCGTCAATATTTTTTCCTTAGTAACAGCATTCATAGGGTCTTCACCGGCTGATACAGCATTGGTGAATACAACATAATATTCGCCTACATCTATGTCAGGAACTTCTACCGTCAATATATCCTTTCCATTGACATTCTGCTGGAAGGTTTTATTCTTTCCTTTGTTTGCTTCTTTATATGGATCAGTACCATCGGTTTGTCTCAGGAAATATACATCATAGGAATCCAATTTACCTGCAGGCGCTTCAAAGTACACCTTGTCCCCTTTCTGACCTCTATTGGGATACATTTTCAGGTCTTGGACCTCTATATCTTGATATAACCTGAATTGGTCTTTGTATGTATATATGATTTTAACAGTTACTTCAACATCCTTGTTATTTGGATTAAAAGTTTTTGTTATTTTTTCTGTTTTTTCAAATATTATGTTTTGAAGTCCTAAAGGACCAGTAGGATTTGTAATCGTAAGCCTATTAGGATCAGTTGTAGTTGCCGATATAGGTGTATAAGCTCCATCGTGTTCATATCCTGCTGTTATGTTAGTAGATCCACCTATATTGTTAAGATTTGTACCTTGTATTATTAATTCCTCTTTTCCTTCTTTGACTCTGCGGTTTACACCAGTCAATGTAGGCATTTGATTTTCATTCAACTGTATGTGAACTCCTTCAACTACCACTTCGTTTCCCAATTGATCGTTTTCCAGATCAAATTGGAGTATGCCTTCAGTGTTTACAGTTCTCTTGGTAAGAGGACTATATGCATTGGCATAGGTTAATATTCCTACTGCTGCATCTTTAAGATAAGAACCGGTTATAAGGAGCTTTCGCTGCTCTATATTTCTATTGGAATCATATATCTTATATATTGTTACAGTTTCTATCCTAAAATTGCTAGGGTCATAGGCATGTACTTGCAAAACACTTATAGGCAGCATATTGAATATCATTATAAAGGCCAATAATATAGCAGCTTTTCTTTTCATTTTTGACATTATGTTCACTCCTTTTTTGCTTTTAGTCTACAGTATCTAGCATTGGGGCATTCCTTTTCCGTCCTGCTGCTTGTTATAAGTTGTAAGAGCTTAGGTATCCCTCGTTCATAACACATAGATCAGAGCTGACTTTTATATATATTTCGGCATATTTATCCATAATTCTTAGTGGTAATAATTTCATTATATCACAGTCTTGGAGTATTTAAATAGGCTAAAGGTACAACTTTACTTGAGTTGACTTTTATGCTGTGATAGGATATAAGAAGCAAGTTATGGTTGATGTTGAAATGGAGGTAAAGGATGAAGCGTTTTAGTCTGGTGTATAAGATAATATTTATATATATTGCTGCCAATTTGTTGATTTTTGCGCCTGTAAATAAGTACATATACAATAATGTAGGCAAGTTCTATACCATCTTTCGAGATAATCAGAGATTGTTCAAGTATGACAGGATGCCTGACTTGTCCATGAAGGGCCATTGGATAAATAAATATTACAAGGATAACCATAGAAACATAATCATGGTAGGGGACTCCACAGTGGAGGACTTTTATGTAAAGTATGAAGATTCCATAGGATTCCTTCTGGACAAAAAGCTTTTTGGAGAAGATGACAGGCCCAATGTATTCAACTTCGGCAGCAGTGGTACCAAAACAGTCTATGTGATGGAAAGGATAAAAAAAGCGGCAGAATATAATCCGGATCTTATAATATGGCAAATGGGTGCCGGCAGTTTCACCGAACTGCATTGGATTTTACCTCCCACCCCTGAAAGCTATGACCTAAGCTTGGGCGGAGGATTGGCCGGTGCTTATAGGAATATACTGAAAATGAACAACGAGAATGCTTATTTCATATCAAGGGAGCTGAGGAGCAATCTTGTTCCTCTCCATAGATACAAGGAGTTTTATGAAGAACTGGCAAAGGGCATCAAGGCTAAAGCCACAGGAACTCCTCTCCCATATCCCAATGACAGGCATATGAAGGTGCAGATTGGGGATGTGAAGATTACTGAGCAGTTTTATGGCATACCCTTTGATGCTTCCACAAGATATTTTGAGGCAGTTGGTGAGATTTGCAAGTATGTATCCCAAAAGGGTATTCCTATGATGATATATCTGGCTCCAATAAACCAGAGCATTTTGGCTAAAAAGTATGAGGGAGGCTATTACGAGAAAATGGTTGCCGCCATCAAGGCACAGGCAGATCCCTATGGGGTGCCTCTTTTAAACTTAAATGATGCGGTGCCAGATGAACTTTTCATAGATGGGGGACATCTGAAGGAAGAAGGAGACCGCATAGTGGCAGATAGATTATATGAATTTATAGTTAAAGAATTCCCGGAACTCAGGGAATAGTCAGGAGGACACCGTGAAGGAAAGCATTAAACTCATAATCCGATTTTTACCTATACATTCAATAGTTCTATTTACATTGACAGGCCTGTTGTTTTATCATATAGCCTGCAAAAGAGACAAGGGTGACGGTTCTTTTTGTCCCACCAAAGCTATAATACTGATTATATGGGGCCTGGCCTTTGCCTCTTTGTACGGTCATCCCATCTTTGCTCTTGCTACAATAGCCTTAACTGTGATCATTTATGGTATATGCAAAACACTTATAAAAGTACAGGATAATAGGCTTAAAAAGCTGCTTTTGTATTTAGGAGTGGCCCTATCGCTTGGAACTTTGGCTTTATTTAAATACCCTGTTTTGAAAAACCAATTGCCTTCGATGTTGCAGGTGAAGGCCTTGGGTATTTCTTATTTCACCTTTAAGTTTCTCCATGTGGTTATAGATACATATAGGGGAAGGTTAAAGGACCTGGATCCATTGACCTTCGGTGCCTTTATATTTTTCTTCCCAACCTTTTCTGCCGGACCCATTGACAGATATGGCAGGTTTAGCAGGGAATTGAAAAGCAATCAGAGCCTTGGCAAGGAATATGTGGATGAGGGAGTTACACGGGTCATAACCGGTCTTTTTAAGAAGTTTATCATCGCAGATAAGACAGGAAGCCTCATCAGTGCATTGGCTCCGGATATACTTGCTGCTTCAAAACCTGTGCTTTGGCTGGTAATGTTTCTTTATTCCATCAAGGTTTATTATGATTTTTCCGGCTACTCTGATATTGCCATAGGTTTGGGAAGGCTTTTTGGATTTAAGGTGCCAGAGAATTTCAATAAGCCATATCTTAAACCTAACCTGGTGCTTTTTTGGCAGAATTGGCATATGACATTGACTTCCTGGCTGAGAGAATATTTATTTATGCCCCTAGGGAAGCTATTGATGAAAACTGTAGGCACCAATCACCCTTGGCTCATAAACAGCATCTGTCAATTGGTGACCATGGCTGCCGTAGGCATATGGCATGGCTCCACCATGAGTTTTCTCATTTGGGGATTGTATCAGGGGGCAGGTTTATCCCTGTACAGGATATATTCGGATTTACTGAAGAAGTATGGTTCCGAAAGATTGCTAGAGTGGATGAATGGCTCCAAATTGGTATACTGGTCAGGAGCTTTTGTGACTTTCGTGTTTATGAGTGTTGGATGGACGTTCTTTATATATAGATGGGAAACGGCAATAAAGATTATTGTTAAATTATTCTAAGAATTCCTGATTAAATTTGTCGCTGGTGGCTACTCTTTGGCATTAGGGTATTCCTCTAGGATCTTGCCATGGCACATAAGACCCGTAGCACGAAGCACAAGAAGCATGGAGGTAATATTGTGATGAAAAATGAGTGGATAAGGGCTATAATATTGTTTATAATGCTATATGCGGTGCTGGCCTTTGGAAATTTTGGCACCGGATTTCAATATGTTGGTTTTTAGAGCAATGATCCATGAGTAAGTGTTGGGCTTTTAAGCTTATCTGAAAAATTGGAGGTAGTAAAATGGATAAAAGAGAAGCTATTAAGGATTTTTTATTGAAGAATATTATTAAAGGCAAAAAGGATTTAAGTTATGATGAGTCACTGATAAACAGTGGTTTGATCGATTCTTTCGGCATCTTGGAGTTGACTTTTTTCATAAACAGGACTTTCGGCATTAAAGTTGAAGATTATGAAATATTGGATGCTGAGGCTGATACAATAAATAAGATGGTGGCATTGCTAGAAGAAAAGTCCAATTGATAGCAGGGAGTGATTTTTATCAATATTGCTGATTTCATATTTGATAAAAACAAGGACAACATGGATGAGAGGGCTTTGCTGTATGTAGACAGACTAGGCAGAGAGGAAAGCTGGAGCTACAAAGATCTGGATTACATGTCCAACAGGGTGGCTAATTTGCTTAAGTCACACGGTATAAAGAAAGGGGACAGGGTGTTCGTCTATCTGGATAGGTCTCCTGAAACCTATTTTTTCATACTGGGCATCTTCAAGATCGGTGCAATTTATTGTCCTCTCTTTCCTTCCTTCGGTCCTGATGCTGTGAGGGAAAGATTTTCCGACTGCCAAGGCTCTTTAATAGTTGCTGAAGCTAAGCTTTCAGAGAATGTAGAGGGCTTGCCGAGCATATTGGTTGACAGGGAAGGAGAGTTCAGGAGAAGGCTTCTATCCATGAGTGAAGATTTTGAATCAGTAAAAATGTCCAAGGAGGATTATGCGATAATTCATTATACTTCCGGTACCACAGGCAAGCCTAAAGGAGCTGTCCATTGCCACGGTGCTATAATGAGCCACTGGAAGACCTCCAAGGACATAGTAGGATTGAGACCTGGCTTGAAGTGCTGGTTTACTGCTGATCCGGCCTGGGTAACAGGAACCTCCTATGGCATATTGGGGTCATTAAGTACAGGAGCCGATATATTGGTGGCAGAGCCTGGCTACAGGATGAATCAGGTATTGGGACTTCTGGATAAATACAAAATAGAAATATGGTACACTGCTCCTACTTTGCTGAGGATGCTCATGCGAGAAGATCCGGCCAAGGCGAAGGAATATGATCTTAGCCATCTGAAGAAGATATTCAGTGCCGGAGAGGCATTAAATCCTGAGGTATGCCGCTGGGCAGAGGATAATCTCGGCCTGACGGTGTACAATCATTGGTTTCAAACAGAAACCGGTTCAATAATAATTGGATATGATGGCACTTTTCCCAAGAAGGGTTATGATACCATGGGAAAGGTGTTGGTAGACGTGGAAGCAGAGATATTGGACGATAATTTTAATCCTATGCCTCCCGGAGGCAAGGGTCATTTAGCTTTAAAGCCGTCTTGGCCTTCCATGTTTCTGAATTATTGGGGGAACCCAGAAAAGTATGCTGAGAAATTTAAGAACGGCTGGTACATAACCGGCGATTTGGCTTACAAGGATGAAGAAGGCTACTTCTATTATTTGAGCCGTGAGGATGATGTAATAAATACGGCAGGGCATTTGGTAACGCCATTCGAGGTTGAGAGCGTCCTCATGAGCCATCCTTCAGTAGCTGAGGTGGCGGTGAAAGGCATGCCGGATAAATTGATGGGAGAGGCTGTAAAAGCTTTTGTGGTGTTGAAAAGCGGTTATGAACCTGGTCCCCAATTGGAGATCGAGTATAGATCATTGGTACGAAACAGGGTATCTCCTTTTGCATCTCCTCAGGAAATTGAATTTATGGATGAACTGCCAAAGACGGAGACAGGAAAGATTATAAGGAGGATATTATAGCAAGCATAGGGCATTCCTATGGGGTGAATCGCTGACCTCTGGCTGCTGGTCACTAGCACTAAAGATTACCTGAAGCATATGGTAATAAAAATAAGTATTGTTTATTTATACTTACTATATTTTATGTCATTATTGTTTAAAGTAATCATATAGCTGATTGATATATGATTACTTTGCATTATTATGCATCACTTAGTATATTTATCCATTCATGGCGTATATTGTCGTTATTTGTCATTTTATGATTAGGTTAGCGATTGCAGCACTTTTATGCTTATAACATTTGATATATGTCTAACCTATCATCTATAATTCTACAAATTTTTTATGTTTTTTTCTAACCCTATTGCATATTAATTCCTGATGTAATATAATTAAATTGTATTTAACCCCTGAAGTCTCATATTATAGAGACACAATCGTTAACCCCACTCAGTATTGCACCCTGTAAAGGGTGCCTTTTTTATAATAATATTTCTAAACGGAAACCTTTCTTAAGATATGGGATTTGAATTAAATAGAACAGAAATGAAAGGTTTGCCATATTATTTGAATATTTGCACAAATAATCCTTTATTATGGCTTTTTTTACGCAAACCTTGGTATATATTGGAGGAAAAATTTACTTTGTGTAGAATAGTATAGATTGGGGGTGGATTACTTGGAGCAAAGGATTATTAATGATAGATACGTTATACTAGATACTCTTTTTTCTGACAAGTATCAATCTCTCTATGCATGTCAACTGGCATATAGCGACATAAAAGATAAATTTATTTTAAATGAATTCATCGACAAAGATATCATTGATATTGTAAAGAACAACTTTTACTATAGTAATGACGGTTTATCAAAAATTCTCATGGATTCCTTTGAAATTGATGGAGTATTTTATGCCTTATTTCCTTTTCCTAACGGAACCCCCATGGAGGAGTATCTCTCCAAGCACAACCTCACCATTGCAGATAAGATGTTTATTACAGAGCAGCTTTTGAAAAGATTTATGGAAATTGATAAGTCTATTCCTTTAATCCAATACATCTTATGTGACTTGAATAACTTATCAGTGATCAACGGAAAGTATTTGAACTTTTCCAATCTGTTTTGCTTTGATAAGGATAATCTTAATATAGATTTCAGTCAGGTAAGCAAAAGGATGGGACAGATCATTTGCTGCATATTCGCCAACACTCCTCAAGGAGACATGGAAAAAGACAAGGATGCCATCCCTCCTGCCATATTCCCCATAATTTCCAAAGCCATGGCAGGCTCTTACAATTCTACAAAGGAGATTTATGATGACTTTAAGAATACTCTTCTTTATACAACCTTTATCGAAGATGCTTCCTTGGATGATCAGATAAGAAAAAACCTGATAAAAGCAAAGAAGAGATACGTAGTGTCCTGGCCCAGATTCATAGCTTCTATGATGATCTTGGCAGCACTTATAGGAGGAGCATTCTGGTTATTTGGAAAAGCTATTCCGTCATTTATATCCAGAGGAAAAGATACAGAAATTGTACATAAAAAGGTCAGCAACAATCCTCCGGTAGCAGAGTTTTCCATAAGCATAAATAAGGTCTATTCGGGAGATGATGTGGTTTTTGTTGATAAATCTTCAGATTCAGATCCGGAAGATTCGATTGCAGCAAGGCTTTGGACCATAGAAAAAGACGGTACCGTAATTTACAACTCTGATAGAGAAACTCTGAATTATACCTTTGACGTACCGGGAAATTATAAAATATCCCTTGTGGTGCAGGATTCAAAAGGGGCTCACAGCCAACCTTTCATACATAATCTTAAGGTTCTTGAAAAGCCGGATATACCTGATGATAAACCCGGTGATGATTCACCGAACATTAAGTAGGATAAAGGCTTATATTATTGCAAAGACAAAAGGATCAGAAGCAGATATATCTGCTTCTGATCCTTTTTATCATGCTGTTTTTCATGAATATCTGTACTGACACATATTATTTGAGCTTAAATTTACTGATTACATTCATCAAATCATCAATTTTTTCTTGTGCATCCTTCATTTCATTAATCACATCGTTGGTTTTCTCAATAATATTCGTTGATCTTTCTGCTATGTTTGATATAGCTTCAGTTTCTTGATTTGTTGACATGCTTACTTCTTCTATGGCTTTTATCATGTTCATGACCATGTCTTTCAGCGTGGAGAATGAGCTTGAAAAATCACTGACCAAATGTTCGAAATACGTAGCGTCATTACTGTATTGCCCGGATGTGTCAACCAGTATTTCATAATCCTTAATTACCTTTTTATCTACAAGATCCAGGACCTCATTTGAACTCATTACCAGCTTGTTTACGGATTGCAGAACATTCTCCGTTATCTTCTGTATTTTTGCCACTGCATTTTTTGATTCTTCCGCAAGTTTCCTGATCTCATCTGCCACAACTGCAAATCCTTTTCCTGCTTCTCCTGCTCTGGCTGCTTCTATGGCAGCATTGAGGGCCAGAAGGTTGGTTTGTTCCGTTATAGCCAATATTGATTCTGACAGCACGTTTATTTGTTCTATGGTCTTAGATTCTTCTATGGCTTCCTTAAGCTTATTTTGGGATACATCATATATGTCATTGACATTCTTCTTTGATTCTATAGCTTCTTTTTTTACTTCCAAAGCCCTATTATATATGTCTTTTGCCGATATTACTCCTTCTTCTGCTTTTTGGGCTATATCATCAAGAATTTCTGTAATTTCGTTAGATGTTGCATTCATTTCTTCCATTGATGCTGAGGTCTCTTCCATACCGGCTGCAATTTCTTCCGTAGTGGCTGAAACGTCTTCAATGTTTTTATTCAAATCATCCATATTGTTCTTTATGTTATCAAAAACATTAACAATGTTTTCTATCGAATCAACCACATTGTTTATTATGTTCTTTTGTGATTCAACCATCTTGTTAAATCCATCGGATAATAATCCAATTTCATCTCGGACTTTTGTGTTTGCCCTGACGGTCAAGTCTCCTTCTTCAGCCATTCTAAAGGCATCCAAGAGAACCGGTATATGCTTTAATATGCCCTTAACCAGTATAAAAATAACCAGAGATTGGAATGCCAATGCAATTATTATGATTGTAATGAAAATTGTTCTGAAGGAGTAAAGTTCACTATGGGCTTCTGTCACTGGCACCAGCAAGGCTACTGCCCAGTCACTCAACGGTATTGGACTATAACTTATATAATATTCTGATCCATCAACTGTGATTGCTTCTGTTCCTGACTCCTTTGAGAGCATTTTTCTGCCTACAGCTGATAAGTCTCCCTGGATTTCTTCTATCGAATCTCTCATAATCAACTCTTCGTTGGGATGATATAAAAATCTACCAGTATTGTCTATTAATATTGCATAACCTGAATCTTTATATTTATAGCTACCCATTATTTTTGATATATCGTCAATTGAAATATCAACAGCAGCGACACCTATAAGATTGCCATCGCTGTCATTGATAGGCGTTGCCACGGTAATAACGAGTAGGTCCGTTCCTGAATCTATGTAGGGTTCTGTTATTGCTATTCCATTATTTTGCCTTGCTCCCACATACCATGAACGGCTTTTGGTATCATATCCTTCCGGAGGTTGAAATTCACTGTCTGAGATTATGTGGTTTACATTATCCAAACCAATAAATACATTTAAAAAGTTACTATCTTTATCCTTTATATGATTGAGAGTCTTTAACAGGCTTTGATATCCTTCCGTTGTCTTTGCTTCCTCTTTCGAAGGAACTCTCTTTATGTATTCCTTGATATAGTCATTATGATTTATTTCTTCCACAGCCTCAACTGCAATATTTAGAATTTGTTCAATGTCATTAATTGTAGATTCTTTGGCTGTTACCATATCATTCTCTATAGCATCAACAATAATGTTTTTCGTTCTAAAATATATTTGAACTGACATAATTGACATAATTAGAAGAACTGATAAAGAAGTAAATATGAACATCTTTAGCATAATACCATAACGAACCTTTTTCCCCATAACAATTACTCCTTTCTCTTAAAATTTGGAGTCCACGTCATATTTAATCGTGGTTTTATAATAAGTATAGTCTCAAAAACTAAAAAATGCAAATATTTGTCGTAATATGTTAATTTTCTGTCAATTTTTGAATTATAATGTTATTCATTTATTTTTATGATTTATAGCTAAAAATCTCCACAAAAATGATATGCTATTGCATCCCGTCATAACCATGGTCTGTTTCAACTCTTCTCCTATCTTTTCTGTATAAAAAGCAACTCCTTCTTCCCCTCCGCCGTAGGCAGCCACAGTATATGGCCTGCCGATAAGAACTCCGTCGGCACCCAATGCCAGCATTTTGAATACATCTATGCCGCTCATGATGCCCCCATCTAAGTATGCTTAATCTTGGAAAATTCTTAAAATTAGATAGATTTAAGCTTTGATTGGAGAAAATGTATCTAATGAAGCATTAAAAACACAGAAGTATTTCGTCTTACTTTTACCCAATCAAAACTGCAAAAGAGAGACATGGAGAACCGTCTCCCATGTCTCAAAATAATTCACAGAAATTTAAATGTTTAGTTGATAATAATATAGTAAAATAATAATAGTTTGCTTCAACTATAAGGCTACACACAGTATGAGGCAAAAGAGATATTTAGAAAGGTGTGGAGGATTGTGTCAAACCCAATAAAAGGAAAGAACATTTATGCTATTATAATAGGTCTATTGATCCTATTGGTATTAGCAGAGACTATTTACTACAATTCCAAAACGGGAGATAATGAGATTGTCGCTAAGGTAGGTAATGAGAAAATCACAAAAAATGAATTATACAATTTCCTGGTTTCTCAAAACGGACAACAGGCTCTTGATTACATGATTTCCGAAAAAATCGTGGAGATGGAAGCCAAGGCTCAGAATATTGTAGTTCAGGATGCAGAAGTAGAAGCAGAAATAGAAAAAGCTGCTGAACAGTATGGTAGTGTTGAAGCTTTTGAGCAGGTTGTAACAGCCTATGGCTATTCAATGGATTCCATAAGAAACGATGTGAAGAAGAGCTTATTGATAGAAAAGCTTTTAAGACCCTCCATTGAAATTACCGAAGAGGAAATGAAAGCATATTTTGAAGAGAACAAAGCTTACTTAGGTGAGGAAGAGAAAGTTAGGGCAAGACATATTTTAGTAGACACTGAAGAAAAGGCTTTGGAGGTTAAGTCCAAGTTGGAATCCGGCGGAGATTTTGCAGAATTGGCTAAAGAGTATTCAAAGGATGATAGCAATAAGAATAATGGCGGAGATCTTGGATTCTTCCCAAGAGGCCGCATGCTTCAGGAATTTGAGGATGCAGCTTTTTCTTTGGAAATAGGCAAGATAAGCGATCCTGTAAAGACAGATTATGGATATCATATCATTAAAGTTGAAGAAAAGAAAGCCGGAAAAGAAGCTACCTATGAAGAAAGCAAAGCGGAAATAATTGATGCTTTAGTAGAGGAGAAGTTGCCAGAGGCTTACGACACTTGGCTTGAAAAGAAATATGAATCCTATAATATACAAAGTTTTCTCTAAAATAAAAAAGGGTTCCTTGGGACTTTAAGCGACTAGCTTACTTTTATGCTGGGCGCACTAAAATAGCGAAGCAGTCTTAACTGCTTCGCTATTCAGATATATTCAATATTCCAGTCATATATAAAAAGGCTAATCAACGACTATTTCCACAAAGCGCCTTAGAATTGTAGCTGCTTCTGCTTTTGTGACGTTGCCCTTTGGATCGAATTTTCCATCTTCCTTGCCAATCATAATGCCCCCTGTGCAATGCCTTTGACGGCATCTTTTGCCCATGGGCCGATGTTGCTCCCATTTGAATTCAGTTCAATCACATTGTTCAAAACACTCTTCAACACCAGCCATCTTATGTCTACTTACAATAGATGGCTTATTTTGTTATACCATTTTTACCTTAAAAAACTAATAAAATTTTTGAAAAATATACTTGACTTTAATTAGCTGTTCTAAGCCTTTATAACAATCAAGAGAACTATGGGGGATAGTCCTCCATGACTTTTTTAGTAAGACATCGGGGACGGTTCTCTCTGTCTCAAAAAGTTAGACAGAAAGAATCGTCCCCGGTGTCTCATCTATATGAAAGGCTTCCCTGCCATATCTAAAAGTCTTTCTTTCATTACTGCTTCTTCTTTCTCATTTACAAGGAGAAGCAGATCATCTCCCGATCTTATCAGTGTATTTCCCCTTGGGATAATTTCCCTATTGCCTCTTTTTATGCCTACAATCAGGCAATTCTCTGGCAGTTGAATATCTCTTATCATTTTATTATCCATTTGAGAATCCATTGATACAGGCACTTCTATTATTATTTTCTCATTGCTGTCGCTTTTCATTTCAGCTTTTTTGTTGTTTCTAAGAATCCTTTCCAGCAAGGATTCATAGATAGGCTCAGATCTGAGAAAATCTGCGGTTACATAAGCCACCATGCTCACTAAGCTCAAAGACAGCAAATTGGATAAAGAGCCTGTCATTTCCGTAATAAGTATGCTTCCGGTTATAGGTGCTCTCACTATGGCTGTGAAATATCCTGTCATAGCTAATATTATGAAGTTCTCCATGTATCCTTTTTGAAAACCAAATATGCTTTCCAAGGCAGAGCTGTAAATTGCCCCTGTCAAGGCTCCCAATACCAACAAGGGAAAGAAGATACCTCCCGGTGCTCCGGAACCGAAGCTTATCATGGAATAGGCGAATTTCATGATAAGTATGAGCATCATCATTTTCATCCCATAGCTGTCCTGAATCAGGGAATCAATGATACCATGGCCTCCTCCCAAAACCTGGCGCAAAGTCATCAGCAGTATGCCCGCCAAAATAAATGGGATTATGGGGCGATAGTGAGCCGGAAGCCATTTGATTTTAGCATACATATCTTGAGTTTTCAGCAGTGTTTTGTTATATATTACACCGCAAATACCTGTTATTATTCCAAGCATTATTATATATCCATAGTATCTTAGGGGCATGGGTGATATTTTATGAAAATTAAAGACCGGCCTCAATCCAAAAAATTGTTTTGATATGAAGTCAGCAGTTAATGAAGCCGACATGGCAGATAATAATATTAGTGGAGAAAAGTGTCTATGTACCTCCTCCAAAGAAAACATAACTCCTGCCAATGGTGCATTGAAGGCTGCGGCCAAGCCTGCACTGGCTCCGCTGGTTATCAAGTATTTTTCTTCTATCTTAGGACATTTTAATATCCTGCTGACACCTTGTCCAGCCGCGGCTCCAAGTTGTATGGAAGGCCCTTCTCTTCCCAGGGAAAGACCTGCTCCTATGGATATTATTCCTCCCAGCACTTTATTGATGATTATTCTCAGCCAATTCATGCTAAGTTTTCCTTGCAGTACACCTTCTACCTGAGGTATTCCGCTTCCGCTAATCAAAGGTTCCTTTTTCAATAAGTAACCCACCAAGAAGGCTGCCATTATCAAAAACAAAAACCAAAGCCATATGAGATTTGGTTTTTGTTTTATCATTTCCATAATCATGGCTCTAAATTCTTCGGCTCTTTCCAATGCGATTCTGAAAAAAACTACTACCAGCCCTGCAAAAATACCTACAAGAATACCCTCGCCCACCAGCTTCATCTTGAAGTTTCTTTCGTGTACTATAAAATTATGCAAGTATCTTTTTATCATTTATGTATCCTCCTGTTGTCCAGCTATAATCCAATATAGACCCCGTCCACTGCCAGATCCTTGATCCAGAGTATTTTCTTAAGATATACCCTAATGCCGCTGCTGTGAGGCTTGATAGTTTGCGCCACATACACATTTATGCCATCAATGTCATGTAGTATAAAGCTTTCTTCCAATTGGGGCTTACCCATCTTAACAGCGGGTTGTTTTACTGCTCTTCAGCCACAACCGACCCTTGCCATATGAAGTATGATCGAGTTATCCATGGTATTTTGTCTTATATATTCTGCAGCTTGCGGAGTGATGGTGATGTTCATGCCAATTCCACCTTTTATATGTGATGGTTTTATTATACCATATATAAAAATACATAGAAGATTGCCATAAGAAATACCTCATATGGGACCATTTGAGAATTCATTAAACCTTTCCTGCAATTCATCACAGAAAACCAGCAGCAAAGCACTTATAGATTCCTGCAGAAAAGTTGAGCCACCGGGAGAATTGCTCCCGGTGGCATTATATTATTTCTTTCTTCTAACTATTTCTTGTGCTATGAAAGATGCTACATCATCTGCATAGGTACCGGCTCCAAAGCCTGCATCATAACCCAATTCTATTGCAAGTTCATGAGATATTCTAGGTCCACCGCAGCACACGATGAATCTGTCTCTTAATCCTTCCGCTTCCAGAAGTTCGATAAGGTTAGTAAGGTTTTGTATGTGTACATTTTTCTGCGTTACTGTCTGAGATACCAACAATGCATCTGCATTCAGTTCAACAGCTTTCTGGATGAATTCTTCATTGGCTACTTGGCTTCCAAGGTTATATGCATCTATCATTTCATATCTTTCGAGACCATAGTGTCCAGCATAGCCTTTCATGTTCATTATGGCATCTATACCTACTGTGTGGGCATCAGTACCTGTTGATGCTCCTATTACAACCAGTTTTCTTCCGATGTTGTCTTTGATGTATTGATCTGTTTCCTCCATAGACATGGTTGTGGATTCAACCTTTGTAACTTTTATGCTGGTTACATCTATAGTATGAATGCAACTACCATATACTACGAAAAATGTATAGCCTACTCCCATGTCCTGGGCCAAAACCACATTGGGTTCTTCAAGTCCCATCTTCATGGCATATAGTCTTGCAGCTTCTTTTCCTACTTCATCAGCCTTGATGGGCAGTGTAAAGCTGAGCTGCACCTTGCCATCATTCATGGTGTCACCATAAGGTTTAACCCTTGTGGGGTCAAAGGTGGTATCAAAATCTTTTTTGCTTGTGGAATATAAACCTGAACTCATTTCACTACCTCCTCTCGGCTACCGGCTTAGCATCATTGGAATAAAGGGGTTCATGTATTTGTCGTCTTTTACAACAACACCGTCCAGACCCTTTCCTCCGGTTCTGCTTCTCTTTACTCCGCCAAATTTACCTTGTTCTATAGTTGCGAAAAGCCCTTCTTCTTCTATTTCTAACAGCATATCGGCAGCTTTCTGAAGAACTTCTGCTGCTCTTGTCTGGATTATTCCGCCTTCTTTGAATTCTACTTCATCTCCAATATTTTTCATGTTATTGAAGATATATTTTGCATTTTCTATGGACAGGGCTCTGTCAGACATGAAAGGTGTGTGTATTGCTTCTGTCATCATGCCTAAAAGCTGGATTCCCTGGTGAGTCCAAATGGATATCATGTTGAAGAGTGCGTCCTGTAAATGGCCCCTGAAAATATTGCCTGTCATAAACTTTGTAGGAGGCATGTATTTCAAAGGAGCATTGGGGAATATTTCCCTAGCCATCTGAGCTTGAGCCAACTCCATTAGGAAGCCGTTTTCTAATGATGGATCCATTTCAAAAGCATGGCCTAAGCCCATTTGTTCTTCAGGTATTCCGGCTTTCAGTGCCAACTGCTCATTCAAGAACTGGGAAGCCAATACAGTATGAGCTTCTTCTACAGCATCAGCAGTAGTGAGGTAATTGTCCTCCCCTGTGTTTATGATAACTCCTGCAAAACCGTTTATGGTTCTTGAGAAGAATTGGTCAACAAATGTTCTTTGCATGTTTATATCTCTGAATAGTATGCCGTATAGGGCATCGTTTAGCATTACATCAAGTCTTTCCAATGCACCCATGGCTGCTATTTCAGGCATGCAGAGTCCGGAGCAGTAGTTGCAGAGTCTGATGTATCTGCCTACTTCTTCTCCTACTTCATCCAATGCTTTTCTCATGATTCTGAAGTTTTCCTGAGTTGCATAGGTTCCACCGAAGCCTTCTGTTGTGGCTCCATAAGGTACATAGTCCAAAAGACTTTGTCCTGTGGTTCTTATAACAGCTATAACATCTGCGCCCTGTCTTGCTGCTGCCTGTGCCTGTACCACATCTTCGTAAATATTACCTGTAGCAACGATTACATAAAGATATGGTTTTGGTCCTTCTCCCAATTTAGATAGATATTCGTCTCTTTTTTCTCTGTTCTTTCTTATTTTTTCTATTGCTGCCAAAGCCATTTCTTCTGCTTTTGCTTTTATTTCCGCTTCAGGCTTAACAGGAAGTTTTGTAATGTCTAACTCACCTGCTGCTATTTTTTCAGCTATTTCCTGAGGAGTCAGTCCTGTGTTGAGAACTGCATTTGCCATATAATATGCAATACCGGTAGATAATCCGCCGGCTTTTTTCAGATTGTCCACTACTATATTGGGAAGTGGAGTACCTATTTCGTCTACACCGTCAACTCCATAGAGTCTGAGTATGGTTCTCTCCACTGCAACAGTTGTATGTTGATCCACAAATTTTTGGACATCATCTGCTATTTTCCTTGCAGAGTTTCTGGCCCTATTGATCAGATTCTGGTCAAGGTTCAACTTACTTCTCATGTTTTACCTCCTTATATTATGCTATTGGGTATTCCTATTGGGTCTTGGCACGTGAGCAAAAATAGCCGTCCCTGATGTCTTAGTTTTCTAAGATGCTTTCCGCTTCTTTTAGTATTTCCTCTGGTACGCCAATAAGTCGGGAAATATTTATGGCATCTTTGGGCACTCCTGTGTTGCCCACTATTTCAATGAGTGTATAGTCCATATATTGAGATATGACATCCGGATCGCCAAGTTTTTCATAGTCCACATTTCTCAAGCCTTTAACCTGAAGGTGCTTCACGCCTTCCCTCACCAGTCCGTCAAAGTGGGTGGTGATTATGGTTATGCAGGGTTTTTCCATAAGATAACTTATGATTCCATAGGATATAGCATAGCCTTCCCTTGGGTTTGTGCCTCGTGCCAGTTCATCTATGAGAATTAAACCCCGTTGGTTGCACATGTCCAGCATTTCTTTTATTCCCTGCATCTCGGCTCCGAAGGTGGATAGTCCGGAGTCAAGGGATTGCTCATCACCGGCTGATATGAATATGAAATCCCAAAGGCTTGCTTCCATATATCCGGCAGGGACGAAGAGACCGTATTGCACCATGGCTGCCAAAAGCCCTATGAGCTTTAATGAAACGGTTTTCCCCCCCATGTTTGCTCCCGTGATTACTGCAACACCTCTTTGAAGATTCACGCTGATAGGCGTAAAATCTTTGCCTTTTTTCTTGAGGCCCGCTTCCACCACAGGATGTCTGCCGTTTTTTATGGTACAGCATATTCCCTTAGATATTATAGGCTTTACTGCATTCATGGCAATAGCCAAATAAGCCTTGGCAACGAGCAAGTCAAAATGTGCTATGGCGTCAATGTTTCTCAGTATGGCCTGTCCCTGTGAAGCAACTTTTTGGGACAATTCTTCCAATACCTTCATTTCTTCCAGAGCTTCCTTTTCCTTCAGATTCTCTATTTCCTGCATCAGTTGAGCCATCGATTCATCAGGTCTCACTTTGAAAGTAACATTGATGTAGGTTTCTGAGAAAACCTGAAGTTTTGGACAATCTATAAGCTTTTTAATCAAATCCGCCTGATTTCTGCTTATTGTTATGTCTCCAGTGGATCTCAGCTTCAAACCTGTCTCTGATTCCACATCTCTGGCTTTTTTCTGCCTCATTTCTTCCAAAAGGTGTTCTGCCTTAGTCCTTTCGGCTCTCAAGTTTCTCAAGGCTTCCGAGTAGCAATCATAGATATAAAAGGTTTTTAATCCGCAACTTTCCGGATCAAGAAGCTTTTCTACTTCCTCCAGCACATGTACTTTATATTTTTCAGGAATCTTCCAGTGAAGAGCCGATTGGCTTTGAGATATGGAGCGCATGATGGATATGAGGTTTTTTAATTCGAAAAACTCTACAGAATTCAAAACCCCGCCTTCCATGCATCTCTCTACGGATTTTCTTATATCTTTTATACCCCTCATGTGGGTTCTGATTTCTACAAAAACCGCTCTTTGAGTATCTACAAGCTCTCTTATTTTCTCCACTCTGTCCAATTCTTCCTTAAGTTCCTCTTCTTCTGCCCTGGTATAAGGCTTCATAAGGCTTTTGAGCTTGATACCAAAGGGGGTTATAGGGTGCAGATCGCTCAGCACCCTATCTATATCAAGAATTTTGTATGTCCTATTGTTAATATTCATAACCATTTCCCCCTTGCATTACATCATACACCGGAATATCAGGTATTGCTCTTCTCATGTTTTCCAAGAAGGCCGCTGAGTCAAAATAATAGCCTTCGGGGGAATAGGGATTAATTGTAACTGCAATAATATTTATGGCATCTACCACATTGAGCTTGAGACCCATTTTCTGCAGCAGATGAAGCTCTCTTTGAGGGATGAAAATACGTGTTCCATCCTTCACCAGTATAGTGATTTCACTTTTGGCATTTTGCATTATATCCTTCAGGGTATCAGCAGTGGCAGATCCGGAAAGAACCACATATCGAGTATCTTCTGTGAGGGCTTGGGCAATTAAGCTGCCGCTTCTCAAGGATGTAAGGGTATCCACATAAGTTATTGATAGATCCTCATTTATAAGTCCAGTCTTGCCCTCTTCGATTATGCCTTCTGCCAGATCACGGATCTCGCCTCTTTCTGCCTGAGGTATGGAGTATGTGTTTATTATATGCAATGTCTTATCTATGACCAATTCCTGAGATCTGGCTAAAGCCGCTCCCGTAGCCAATATGGTGCCGTCAGATACAAAAGGTGCAGCTGAGGCTCGTCTGTCCAAGGAACCATCAATGAGGACTAATTCTGCTCCAAAGCTCATCATTTCTTCACACATGGCCTTTATAGTTCGGGATGAATAGGGTCCGGATATTTCCACATATCCATCTTCAACAACCCGACCTATGACAACTCGTCCCATGGGCGTATTGTAGTCTGTTACAGAGTATATCTCTATGCCGGCATGCTCAGGTTTTATAGCGTTTTCTACAGTGGTTATTATGGTTCCCTTTCTTACGAAAACCGGCGGCTTCTCAGTCTCTGTAAGCACATCACGCCTTTCGCCGTCTCTTCCGGTAGATATAAGGCCAATGGGTATGCCTTTTTCTCCTGCCTGAAGAATTATTTCGTTTAAGGTTACGGTTTTGCCTGCGTTTTTGCATGTGCCCACTATGGAAACTATTCTATTTTTTGGATAGATAAGATCTATAAGTTTCATGATGATCTCCTTATATTAATTAGTCGCTGGTCACTAGCATCAGGGTATGCCGTTGGGGTCTATATTTAACCACCGTTCACTGGCTGCTAGCTACTAGCATAAGTATAGGCCGTTGTTGTCTAACTTAATACGAGAAACTATTTCTATTCTTTATTAGTGAGCCACGGAGAACCGTCCCCAGTGGCTCACTTGATTTGTTCCTATTTCTTTCTATTTTTTGCTCTTTCTTTTCTTAACATTTCTGTTGGTTCAAGGTTCATTGCATTGCCTTGAAGCAATCCTGCTACACCGCTGAGTCTATCTTCTCTTTCCTTCTGGCATACAGGACAGTTGCATGGTTCTTCTATATACTCAGGTTCTGTGTAAGTAGTGATTACACCTTCGAAGTTTCTGAGTATTACTTTCTTCTTGCTTTGAGATATTACATACTGAGGCATTACAGGTGTCTTTCCGCCGCCACCAGGAGCGTCAACAACGAATGTTGGTACGCAGAAACCAGATGTATGTCCTCTCAAGCCTTCAATGATTTCTATGCCTTTTGATACAGTAGTTCTGAAATGTTCTATTCCCAAGGACAAGTCGCACTGGTAGATGTAGTATGGTCTTACTCTCATCTTTACTAGTTTGTGAACAAGTTCTCTCTGGATATGAACACAATCATTTACGCCTCTTAGAAGAACTGACTGGTTTCCTAGAGGTATACCTGCATCAGCCAACATGTTGCATGCTTTTATAGTTTCTGGAGTAACTTCCTTTGGATGATTGAAATGAGTATTCAACCAAATAGGATGATATTTTTTCAACATGTTTACCAATTCAGGAGTGATTCTCTGAGGCATAACTACTGGTGTTCTTGAACCAATTCTTACTATTTCAACATGAGGAATTTCTCTAAGCTTTTTGATGATGTATTCCAATGTCTCATCTTTTACTAATAGAGCGTCACCGCCGGAGAGCAATACGTCTCTTACTTCTGGTGTGTTTCTGATGTATTCTATAGCTTTGTCTATTCTCTCCATTGGAAGTGCATCATCATGTTGTCCCGCAAATCTTCTTCTTGTGCAGTGTCTGCAGTACATGGAGCACTGATCTGTGATGAGGAGAAGCACTCTGTCTGGATATCTATGAGTAAGTCCTGGTGTTGGTGAGTCTTCATCTTCGTGGAGAGGATCCAATTGGTCTGCATCTGCCTTATTAAGTTCCAAACTGGTTGGAACAGCTTGTTTTCTGATTGGGCAGTTAGGATCGTCCGGATCCATGAGGGAAGCATAATATGGTGTAATAGCCATTCTCAATGTTTTGAGGCATTCTTTGATTCCCTCTTCTTCTTCAGGAGTGATGTTTATAACCTTCTTAAGTTGTTCAACGGTTGTGATTCTGTTTGAAACTTGCCATTTCCAATCATTCCATTGCTCAGGAGTAACATCTTTCCATAATTCTATTTCAGTATAATGTCTCATTAATCAAACCTCCTAATTTTTAATCATCAACATTGCCTGGAGTATTTCTATTTGCCCTTACTCGTAATTCGGGTTGCGGAGCGGTTATGAACCGCTCCCTACATCATATTAGTCACCCTGAATCATATCTTTTAGTTCATAATTCTTAGCTCTTAGTTCAATTATGCATAAAGTTCAGTGAATATGTCTCTTAATTCTTTGGATTCTCTCAAGATTTGGAGGGTTATGTCTGCATGGCCTCTTGTATAGCCGTTTCCTATTATCATTGTTACGTCGCTGCCAACACCTTCTGCTCCTAAAGCTGCTTTTGTAAAGCTTGTAGCCATGCTGAAGAAGTACACCAAACCTGTGTTCTTAGTGCAGAGTATGCTTGTCATTTCTGTATCAGGTACATTTACGTTGTTGATTGTTATGTCAGCCATTTCTCCGTTAGTTAATTCTGAAACTTTCTGCATTACTTCTGTAGGCATTTGAGCATTAGCTGTGAATACTACATCGCAGAAACCAAGTTTTCTAAGTCTTTCTGCACTCTTTTCGCTGTGGCAGAGTCCAAGAACCTTACCTGTAACTCCTGCTCTCTTTTTAGCTTCGTAGCAGCAAAGCATACCGGATTTACCGCCAGCACCTATTATAAGTACAGTGTCACCTGGTTTAACTAGTTTTGCAACCTGAGCTGGTGCACCTGCAACATCCAGAGCTGATAATACCAGCTTTTCAGGCATATCTGATGGAATCTTAGCATATATTCCGCTTTCGAACAATATTGCCTTTCCTTCTATGTCTACCTGGTCTATATCTTTTCTGATTTCTTTGATCTTGTCTATACGAAGAGGTGTCAATGAAAGAGAAACTAATGTAGCGATTTTGTCTCCAACCTTGAGGTCAGTTTTGCCTACCAAAGCTTCGCCTATCTTTTCTACTGTACCGATAAGCATTCCGCCGGAACCTGTAACAGGGTTCTGGTGTTTTCCTCTTTCTGCTACAATGCCCATCATGATTTCAGCGATTTTTGCCTCATCGCCGCCAGCCTGCTCTTCTATCTGAGTGAAACTAGCTGAGTCTATGTTTAGAGTCTGAACATTTATAAGAATTTCATTGTCGTAAAGCACATCCATGTTGTTGTCTATTTTTTTTGCAGGCTGTGGTAATACTCCTTTTGGTTCAATTACTCTGTGTGTACCATATTTGCATCCTTTTAGCATAATATTCCTCCTAACATCGTTAATTTTTTAACTTTTATAATCATTTTTAAAATGACAAAAAAATAATATTGCAAGAAGCATGCCATATTAAAAAAAGAAGCAAATAGCTTGATTTAGCTTATATGCTCCTTTTGTATCGCCGAATTTTAGGCTCTAAATTTTTATTCCATATTTGCTTATCTTATATTGAAGAGTTTGTCTAGGTATTTCCAGAATCTCCGCAGCTCTGGTTATATTGCCCCCTGTCTTCTGCATGGCTCTTTGAATCATAATACTCTCAACTTTGTTCAGGGTTTCTGTGAGAGGCTTTATGTCAGACCTTCTCATTTTTGATTTATTTTTAACATATATGTCCTGGAGATAATGTGGCAAAGCCTTTGGAGTTATCTCATTTCCCTCCGCCATATTCATGGCTCCTTCTATAGCATGTTCCAATTCCCTTACATTTCCGTGCCATGGGTATGACATAAAGAAATCCATGGCGCTTTGGGTTATTCCTTTAATATTTTTCCCCAGTATCTTATTGTATTTTTCTATAAAGAACTGGACCAGAACGGGTATATCTTCATAGCGCTCCCTTAGAGGAGGCATCCTGAGAGATATTACACTGAGCCGATAAAACAAGTCAGCTCTCATGCTTTTGCTTTCCAAAGCTTCTCTAGGATCTGTACCTATAGCTGTCATGATTCTTACATCCACATGGGTAACCTTTGTATCTCCTACCCTTCTTACATTGCTGTCCTGCAGCACCCTCAGAAGCTTAGCCTGAAGGTTTGGTGACATGGAGTTCACCTCATCGAGAAAGAGAGTTCCTCCATTTGCCAGTTCAAATAAGCCCGGTCTGTTTTCGGCCCCTGTAAAGCTTCCTTTTACGGTGCCGAAAAGTATGCTTTCCAACAGCGTATCAGGTATGGCTGCGCAGTTTTGAGCTATGAAGGGTTTGTTTCTTCTTGGACTCGCATTGTGTATGGCATGAACCAATAATTCCTTGCCTGTGCCTGTTTCTCCATATACCATTACTGGAGATGGGGAGTTGGAAACAGATAGCGCATCTTTTTTCAGCTTAAGCATGACTTCTGAAGTCCCTATTATATCAGCAAAGTTATAAACAGCTCCTCCGCTTTCCTTTTTCTTCCTTGTATGAACCTCTTTAAGAAGTTCTGCTTGCAGGTCCACAACCTTTTCCGACAATTTTTTGACTTCAGTTATGTCTTTGGATATCTCTACGGCGCCTATTATCTTTCTTCCTGATTTTATTGGAATAGTTGAGTTTAAAGTAGTTATAACCTGCCCTCTATAATTTCTGAATGATTGTTGATGATTCAATATTGGAGTGCCGGTTTTTATGACTTGCAATATTGTGCTTGTTTCGGCAGTAAGGGATGGGTATATTTCAAGTATGTGTCGGCCAATGGCCTCTTCCGGATTTATAGCATCCAACTCTGCAGCAAACTTATTGTAGTATATGATTCTTCCTGAGCTGTCTACAATGTGTATGCCATCATCAATGTGGTCTAGTATTTCCTCGATGTTCTCCTTGAAGAGAGAGTCTATCATCGTCACCCACCTCCAACTTCATTGAAAACTATTTTGCCAATTATTCGGCACATGTTGCTTTTAATTAGCAGGTATCACTACCTGCCAATTTATTATAACATTAATATGAAATTGAAACCACTATTAACTCTAAAATTCAGAAAAAACTAAAAAGATGCTGGATATGGGGATGCGTGATCCCTGGCACGCAGCAAGACCCTAAAGGAATACCCTAATATTTTTCTATATCCACCTTCTCTACCCAGCCTATGGGTTTGCTTAGGAAATTTTCTCCCACTTTTTTGAATTTTACCGGATTGTCGCTGGCGTAATATTTGTATTCAGCCTTGTGAGGTCTCTCATTTTTCAGCCCGTTGGAGTTTATCATCTTCTCCAGCACCTTCGCTGTTTCATAAGCCGGGTTCACCAGCCGTATATCTTTTCCCACCACTTCTTCAATTGTTTTTTCCAGTAGAGGATAGTGGGTACAGGCCATCACTAGTGCATCTATATCGCTGTTTTTGAAATCTCCCAGGTATTTTTCAGCTGTGAGCCTGGCTATATCCGTATCCTGCCAACCTTCTTCCACAATAGGTACAAATAGGGGACAGGCCTTGAGTATCATTTTTACATTGTTGTCTATATTGTATATGGCCCTTTCATAGGCTCCACTGGAGACGGTGGCCTCTGTGCCTATTATGCCTATTTTCTTGCTTTTGGTCATCTTGCAGGCGGTAACAGCTCCCGGCTCCACAACCCCCACTATTGGCAGATCGAAGCTCTGTTGAACCACGTCCAGGCTTGCCGCACTGGCAGTATTGCAGGCTATGACTATAGCTTTTACTCCCTTTTCCAAAAGAAACCTGATACATTGAAACGTATACTTTATGACTGTTTCCTTTGATTTGCTTCCGTATGGTACTCTTGCAGTATCTCCAAAATATATTATATCTTCATCAGGCAAAACTTCCATAATTTCCTTCACTACCGTCAATCCGCCTATTCCTGAGTCAAATACACCAATAGGTCGCTTATCCATAATTACCTCCACATTACAGCATCAATTTTTTCAATTCTCCTTCATCTGCTGGTTTTACTCTTACAAGTTCATATTCGCTATCTTTTGGCTTCTTGTATTTCACCAGTACTGATTTTTCATCCTTTGCTTTGCTGTAACGGGCTGCTATGGAAGCAGCAAATTCTATCTCATCCTTGGTTGGTTCATAACCCTTGGAAGCCTTTAATACCACTGTAGAACCGCTGTATTCTGCAGTGTTGAATACAAGCATGTCATCTGTGATGAGTTCCCTTAAGGCTTTGTACTCTTCTTCGTTTCTCGTGCTTATAGCTTTTGCTTTATCAGACAGGCGGAAATGTCTCCCTACCTTTAGAAGTTTTACATCATGGGCATCTGTATTTTCTTTGTCATGTTCATACAGATCTTTCAATCTGGCGGCAAAATTAGGATCTGTCAGGCTGCATCCTCCTGCAGGGCTTGGATATTCTACCAACCCCAGCTTCTCTGCCAAGGCCATTTGAGGCTTTCTTGTCTTGCCGCTGAATCCCATAAGCTTGCTTCTGTCTACCATTCCGCTGAGTTCCATTTGTGTTGGAGGGAGGTTCAAGGCGCTTAGAGGCCTAAGGATTTTATCCTCATAGCCTGATTCAGTTTTTACAATTTCCAGTGATTTGTAGTTCTGGGACATGGGTCTTTGATTCAAAACTTCTCCTGTTATAAGAAAATCATAGCCTTCTTCTTCCATTATCTTTCCTGCATAATTCAGCATCATTGCATGACAGTCTATGCAAGGGTTCATATTTTTGCCATAGCCATGCTTTGGATTTTTTGTCATAGCCAAATGTTCGTCAGTAAAATCCACTATTTTAAGAGGTATGCCTATTTGAGCCGCCATTTTCTCTGCGTTTTTGGTTCCAAAGAAGGCAGACTTGAAGGTAAGCCCCGTAACTTCGATGCCTTGATCCAAAATAAGCTTTGCTGCCAATCCGCTGTCCAGTCCTCCGGACATCAATGCTAATGCTCTTGCCATTTATATCAAATCCTTTCGTTTTTTAACCTCTTATCCATTTTACATTATTGTGTAAAATATCTGCCTTAATCATCTGTTCATCCGTCATATATGATAAGTAAGCAGACACTGTAGACAAGGTTAAATAATATTGGCTTATATTTAGTTTAACTTTATAGCGCTCTACTAAATATGCGGTGATTTCTTCCCTGGATCTGGGTTCACTGCAATAGTTCAAAATATTATCTGTTATTTCATATATCTTCTTCATGTTAGCTTCTATGGTAGGCATGGGGTCCTCCAGCACATCTCCATGACTGGGGACAAAATAATCATACTGTAAGCTCTTTAAATATTCAAGGGTATTGAGGGTATTTTTTATATCAGTATAATATGGTAAACCATGTTTGTCTAATATGTATTCCGAAAAGAAAGCATCCCCAGCAAATAGTACACCATCTTCTGAAGCTATGCCTATCATCCCCGGTGAATGACCGGATAAGGACACTATATTAAGCTTCACTCCTTGGATTTCATTTTCTCCTTCTTCTATAGTATGATTTACAGTGCTTTCCTTTGCCATTAGAAACTTATTTTTCATATCTTTTAGAGGGTTTGCTGAGAATAGATAAAAAGGTTCAATGATTGGACATTCAATTAACTGTCTCTCAAATTTAGAGGCAAATACGGGTATACCTGTCCTTTTTGCTATAAAGTTATTGCCTCCGCAATGATCTGCATGAGAGTGGGTATTAATTATAGCAGATGGCATAAGATTTTGCTCCCCCATAAGCTTAAGTATCTTTCTTCCCATATCATCGTCTAAACCAGTATCAACTATTATGGTTTTACCTTCACTATCGCTAATCAAGCCTATGTTTACGGCGCTATTTATATAATATGTACTTCCTTTTAGCTTTATAATGCTTTGGGGCATTTGCATCATCCTTTCTTTAAACCCATTAATTCAAGTTAATATCTAGGCAGAATTGTACTTCTCCATGGATTTTAAAAAGGCAGTCTAGCCATGCCAAACTGCTCAAATTCTACACCGGTGGTTTCTATAAATTATTATTTTCTGTATCAACGCTTGATATGATTTGAACTCCCTTCTCCCTTAATTTGTAGATATTATATCATAGGATTGTTTGATAATGAATATTTTTGTTCTGGAATCAATAAGAACGCCATTGCGGAAGTTTATATCAAGGTGGAATTATATTTTCTAAACATTATGAGAAAAGCTTCCGTTGGAAGCTTTTTAGCAATCAAGGAAGCCTTTCTTGAAACCCATTACGGAAAGTTAATATTAAGGTAGAATTATACTTTCTATAGGTTATAAAATAGACGGTGAAAAGCTCACCGCCTATCTTACTTTTAGATGTTATTGTCCGCCAACTTTTCTATTGGCAATTTCTATAGCCTTTGCTACGATGTTACCACAGTCTCTGGAAGAGACTCCACCCCAGCCCTGCGTGCTCACGATATGGTCTACGCCAAGTTCCTTAGCAATTTCGTATTTTAGTTCCTCGGACATAAGGCCTCTTCTGCTCATGGCCGCACCTCCTGTTTATTTAGGCTGTAATAATATTGTGCGTAATTTTTTCGCTTTTACACATATAAATTTTGCCAAACATATAGCCTTTGGACACTAGCCTCCATCAAAGTAAGACACAGAGAACCGTCCCCCATGTCTCACTGAGTGAGGATACCGTTTTCTTCTTTGATAACTCGCAGTATGTTTTCTTCATTGCCGTTTTCTGCATTTATATAGACAAAGTAGTCATTTCCGTTGTAGGTTCCCTTGAATTCATAGCAGAGCTGTTCTTTATCGCCGGGCAGGGGTATGATGGCCAGCTTCACTCTGTTTATCTCTATTTTCTTATTCACTTTTTCTCTGGCTTCAGCTTCTGTTATGGATGGCTTCAGCATATTTCTATCATGATGAGCCATCAGATACGGGTAAGCATCAAAACCTACTATATCTCCATTGTCCAAGGCTATCTTTACTTTCATCTGGTCCGGGTATACCAGCACACCATCGCCTTCTATTCCTACAAAGGTTACGGTAATGGTGTTATCATTCTTATAATGATAGGTGCTGGTGAGATTGCCAAAGCCTTGTTCCTTGAGGAAGTTTTTTGCCTTTTCTATGGCCTCATCGTCTGTCAGCTTCTTTTGCCCTACAGCCCTCTGGTCAAGCATCCAAAGGACATGACCACCTTTTTTGGTTACATCTATAAATATGGATTTGCTCCTGTCTCCATCCTTGGGAATAACCTCAAGTCCAAAGGTGTTTATCCTTCCCTTGCCGGAGCTTGCTTCTACAATTCTTCCCACCCTCTGACTACCAACAAACTTTTTGGCTCTTTCCTTGGCAGTTTCCATGTTAACATCTTCTTCCTTCTCCAACCCTTTAGGTTTGCCTTCTATCACATTATCAGAGAAGGGACCGTCATATATCATTGACGGATATTCGGAAAATCCCTTTTCAAGCTTTCCGAATTCTGAATCCAATGCATTTCCGGCAGCTTTTTTCAAGAAAAAGTTGCCCTTCTGGGTTATCTCCCCAAATTTTATCTTCCCTTCATTTATACTGGTCTGCATGGCTCTCAATTCATTTACCAGTCCATCAGCCAGCTTGTTTAGTTGCGAAAGGAGATTTAGCTGCTCTTCAGTCATCATCTTATCAGATGCATTTTGCCGTGATATGGACAAACTAAAGTCCGATACTTGGTTGAGAAATTTATGGGTTTTTTCCAGCACCCCTTGGGATATGGGTATCTCACTTAGGCTTTCTGCCGCAGAATAGCCGTTTTTCCATATTTGATTCATCAATGAATTGCTTTGAATATGGCTGCCTGTAACTTCTGCCTTGTCCAGCAGTATCTTCAGATTTTCCACATCGGATACCATATCTCTGAAGGCTCTTTGGTATTGGTTCTGAAGGTAGGTCTTGTAATAATTTTTTTCATTGTTAACCATGTATCCGAAGGTACCTGTTCCAATTAAAGCTATGGCCAAAACAGCTGTTATGCTCTTCCATATTTTAAGGCTTCGATTATAGTCTCTGGTAATTTCGTCCAGTGTATTGTCTTCATGTCTTTTTTTCACATTATTATCTTCCACCAACTCCACCTCCTACTTAGCAAAATAGTGCTTGCCAATGACTTTTATGACGGGTCTGCTCCAAATCCAGCTGCTGGTGGTCTTGGCAGGATTGTAATAGTATAGGGCTCCGCCGGATGGATCCCAACCATTTAGAGCATCCTGAGCAGCCTTTAAAGCAGTTTCTCCTGGCGGTTGAAACATCTGACCGTCTGATACAGCCGTAAATGCTCCGGGTTGGAATATTACACCGGCTATGGTATTTGGAAACAGAGGGCTTCTGACTCTGTTCATTATTACTGCTCCTACTGCCACCTGGCCTATGTAGGGCTCCCCTCTTGCTTCACCATGGATGCATTGGGCCAACGTATATAGTTCATTTCCCCTGGCTCCACCGCTTCCTTTTGAAGCTTGTTTGCTTCCTCCGCCTCCTCCTGGTATGTTAATGCCTAATGCTTTTGCCGTCTGATCTCCCACTATGCCATCAGCCTTCAACCCATTTTTCCTTTGAAACTCCATCACCGCTAAACGGGTTTCATTGCCGTATATGCCGTCTATATTTCCTTTATAATATCCCCATCTTTTCAGTTTGTCCTGAACCACATATACATAATCCCCCCTTGAACCCCATTTGAGAAGAATGGTTTCTGCTCCATATCTAAGGGGATTTACAATATATCCTGAATTGATAAGCACTGTTAAAATAGCTGCACATGTCATGCCAGCTATGAGGAACTTATATTTCTTTAGGAATTTTAACAACATAAAAACACCTCCTGTTGTTTGATTTTATTTTTTGCAACAGAAGGTTATTTATTCTGTTTATATTTATATATGTTTCTTCCAAAGGGTACTAGATCCATTTGCCCAACTACTCTTTTCCTATTATCTTGGCAAGGTTTTTGTTAAAATCCTTGGCCATTTCCACCAGCTTAAACTTAATTTTAACCGTTTCTTTTTCATCATCTTTTTTGCTTTTTAATAGTTCCAGTTCATTTTCATCCAATATTTCCTTAAATTCTTCCAGAGTCTTTTCAGATACTACGCCTTGGGCTATGTCCACAAAGCAAAGGGGAGGAAACATTACACACCACCAGTTCTTGCCCTGGGCTTCACCTATCTTTACATTAAGAGCCTGGTAAGTTCCAGCGGGGAAGCTTAAATCACCGTAGACCTTTGTTGGAAACTCAAAGGTTCCAAACTCTATTTGAATAGGAAAATTCTTTCCTAATGTCGCCATTTCTTCTTTTGCCGCTGCCATAAGATTATCCATATTAGCTAATATGATACTCTTCACTTCTTCTTGAGTTTTAAGATCCTGGAGTTTTGGTTCCAATTCCTTTATTATGGCATCCCTTATATGAAGCTTAATGGACTGGTCCTCTGGCGAATCACTATTGGCTACCACATGAAGTCTTATTATTTTGTCCTTTATGTTTCCAAGAGTAGAATCATTATTAATATGTAAGTTCATAAGCAATCCAAATATGAAGAATGTAATAAGTATAAAGGATATTATTTTATATTTCATGTGAATCCTCCTTATAGAAGCAGGTATATGTTTGTATTCCCTACACTTAGATTGTTACCATATATTTGACCTATTATACAGATAATGTCTCATTATTTAATCTTGCCTATTCTTCTAATGGAAACATCCACTTTCACATCAATGATTATATTTTTTTCAAAGTTTTCATCAAAATTGTCCTTTATTTCTTCATATACCCTGGGATGATATTTAAATAGATATTCTCGAACACCCAAAAGATCCACTTTGTATTCCTCCTGCATTTTCTTCACCAATTCCAACGAGTCTTTCCTTATCTTTTGTTCTATTTTTGATTCAAGTGAAGCCAGCTTCTCCTTTTCCATCAGGTCCTTTTCCAAAGTATACTCTTCTATAGAGCCTTCTGTCTTCATGTTATATATGAGATAAATTTTCCCATCTTCAATCTTATCCAAGTATATTTTCCTTGAGAAATGAGAGAAATTGAAAGGTATAGAAATACTTCCATCCTCAATTTCTATTACCCCTCCCCTGGCTTTACCGTTGAGCCATTTCCATGCTATTGCCTCTGTTGTATTAAGATGCCCTATATGTTTGTAATCCTTTATAATCCCCAAATTTTTTGATATTAATCCGTCTTCATGAAGCTCAATATCAGGAATAACCCCATCCCCTTCATTGTCCAGAAGCTGTCTGGCAAAATCCAAAAAACTAACATTTCCAACACGAGTAGCATATTTCTCATTTTCTACAATCCCTGTTATATAGTAGGCCAACAAACTTTTCATCTTCGGTTTTGCCTTCAATATATCCGCAGCCTCACCAAGAGTCATGAACACATACATACTGGTATTAAATTGGGTTCCTCTTCTGAAGGCGTCCAGTATGGCTTTGAACAATACCTCGTCCTCCAACAATTCTTTGCCGAATATCAATGCCTTTGTATGTTCATAGGTATGGTATTGGGCAAATCTCTGGAGGAGCCTGGTTATAGCAATGTGATATGAAGGAGCTTGAACTTCAAAGGTTACATAATCATTTACCTTGCCTTCCTCAGCCTTTGCGGTATCTGGATTAACAAAGCTGAAGCTATATTTGTCCAGAATTCCTGATTCATTATCCTCGCTTTTTCCATCTGCCTTATCCACTCCTATTGCAAGTACAAAGGCTCTATCTTCCAATTCTACTTTGTCCCAGCATCCTGTCAACAACAGCATGCAAGCCATGAGCATAGAAAGGATTCTAATCTTTTTCATGATACCTCACCCCTTACCTTTCTTATCCATGCAATAACAAGCAGCACAATTGGAATGAGAAAGATCAATATTATACCCAAATACTGGAATAAAAAGTTTTCCATTTCCTTTAGGTAAACTATGTTTTGAGGCAACAGAGCCATATAATATATAATAGGTACCAAAGGAAGAACAAATTGTTTTTGCTCTTTGGTTCCCAATATCTTTGAAATTGAATAGGTTACTACAAAGTACAAGGACACTATGGTGGTATATACGGTAAAAAGCCATATGGCCAGCATAACCGCATCCAGCCTTTCTAAGAACAAGTCGGGAAGATCTATGTCCCTTACATATCCCAGAAGAGGCCATATAGAATCTTTAAGCATGGTTACTCCAAACATGATGAGACATAGGATGATGATAACCATATAAAGAACAGTGACAAAAATTATCCCTATGTTGGCGCTCTTGTATGCTTTCTTAGGGTTTTCCATAAAACCAACATAAAACATCAAAACTTCATAACCTGCAAAACTAAGAGCCATGTTAGGCAAAGATACTAAAATCTTTGATGATAGATTGTAAAAAACAGGCATAATATTAGTTAAATCCAAGTCTGCAATGCCTGGGATCATGATGAGAAACAAAGGTATAAACAGCAAAGGAAAAAACATTTCCATAACCCTGGCTACACACTCAACTCCTCCTCTTACCGCATATGTTGCTGTCAGGATCATGGTCAGCATTATAACCTCGGAAGGAGTTCTCAAAAGCAAAGAAGACTTTATAACCTCATTGATGATTCTTACTTCATAGGCTACAAATATGATGAAGTAAATGGCATAGATCGCAGTAATGATTTTACCTGGCACCTTTCCCACTATATCTTGAGCATACTCAGGCAGAGTTTTATTTGGAAACCTGTTGTTTATCATCAGTATGATGTTCAAAGGCATAAGGTTCAATAAACCTCCAATGAGTATTACAAACCAGCTATCGGATCCTGCTGTATCAGCCAGTTGGGCCGGCAGAGAAAAGATGCCTACACCTACTATTGTCATGATGACTATCATGGTTATTTGGTAAGGGCTTATGGTATCATTGTTTTTTATCATTCTTGGGACCTCCTTTTGCCTTCTGGTTTATTATACCCCTGTTGTTTCTCAACCTAATTTTGTTTCTAGAGGTTAAAGAAGGCCGTCTTACCATCTTGTATATAGGAGCCCTATACACTGTATCCTTTAAATCTGTAGTTCTCATGGCTACAAAAGGCGCAAGGTATGGTACATTAAAGCTCTTCAGTCTTGTCAAGTGGGTTATTATCAATATAAACCCCAAAGTCAAGCCATATAATCCCAGCAGCCCTGCAATAATCATCAGTCCAAACCGCATTATGCGAAACCCAATTGATAAGTTATAGCTTGGGTTGGCAAAGGAGGCTATTGCAGTCAAGGCCACTACAATGACCATTATGGGGCTTACTATGCCTGCCTGAACCGCTGCCTGACCGATTACAAGACCTCCGACAATGCCTATGGTGTTGCCTATAGGAGCTGGCAGTCTTATTCCTGCTTCTCTCAAAAGCTCTAAAGTCATTTCCATTACGAAAGCTTCCACCACTGCCGGAAAGGGCACACCTTGTCTTGAGGCTGCTATGGATAGCACCAGCCTAGTTGGTATTATTCCTGGATTATAGGATGTAAAGGCTATATACAACCCTGGCAAAAGCATGGCTATGAAACTGGCTATGATTCTTATGAATCTAAGGACTGAGGCAATAAACCATCGATCGTAATAATCTTCAGGAGATTGGAACATACTGTTTAAAGTGGCAGGAACAATCAGGGCAAAGGGGGTATTATCCACCAATATGACTACTCTGCCCTCATACAGCTCTGCAGCTACATGATCCGGTCGTTCTGTTATAGATATCTGGGGAAAAGGAGAATAGGGATCATCTTCTATAAACTGCTCTATATAACCGCTGTCCAATATTGCATCGATTTCTATGGACTCAAGTCTTCTCAAAACTTCATCCACTAATTCCTTTGTGACTATGTCCTCTATGTAAAATATGCCCACATCTGTTTTGCTTCTTACTCCTATCTTCATCTGCTTCAACTTCAACCTAGGGTCTCTTATCCTTCTCCTCACCAAAGCCGTATTCTTTCTGAAGGTTTCTACAAAACCATCTCTGGGACCTCTGATAACAGATTCTGTATTAGGCTCATTGACTCCTCTTGTAGGCCAACCTTTTGCTCCTATGGTTATCAATGTGGCAGTGCCGTCTATAAATAATACTGCATCTCCGATCAATATATCCAATATGGCTTCATCCAAATCTTCAGTCCCTTTCAGTTCTGAAGCAGGCAAATTGCCATAACGCACCAATTCATAGAGCTTATCAGCAAATTTAGAAGCATCGGGCGCTACTTCTCTGGCGCTGATCATCAATGACTCCAATACCGTCATGTTAAGTAAAGTTGTATCACTCATTCCGTCTATATACACAAGGGTGAATCGGAGTTTTTGCTCTTCCCCTACAACAAATTCTTTGTAGACTATATCGTCACAGTCTTTGAGCGTTTCCTTTACTTTTCCAATGTTTATATCTAAAGAGTCAGTGGTCCTGTTTTTTATTTCTTTATCGTTGTCAGAGCTTTTTTTGTTTCCATTAAAAAGTGACACATTACCACCTCGCAGTATTATTTATGATAGCCATTGCCACAGCTAATATTATCCAAATTATGCTTACAAAGGATGTTATTTTTGCATCCCTCATAAGACCTTCACTTTTGAGAGCAGGCCTGTCAACAAATAACTCAAATATTGATATAAGGACAATAAGTACGAATACCGGAGCATCCATAAAATCTTTTATGCTTAATAAGAATTTTTGTAACAAAAAACCACAGCCTTTCTGCAAACATTCTTTAGTTATATTTTGCAGGCTGTGGATTTATTATACATAGGGATCATTCCTTGCTTAGGTATGTCCCCGGCGTTATTATTACAATAGGAGATGATTGATACAAACTCATTAATCGGTAATTATAAAGCTGATAAATATTTTTCTACCAGTTCTATGTCCGATGTTTTATCAACATCGTTACCTATTTCGGGATAGGGGGATATGACTACTCCCGCATTTATATTCAGAAGGCTATCGCATTTTTTCTTTATCGCATCTATAGTCAGCATTCCCAACGACAGCTTCAGTAAAAACATTATGCCTAAAGTTCTTGCCATCTTGGCTGGATTTTTTCTGTGTTTGAGCATTTCATCAACAAATTCTCTGCATCTGTCCCTTATCTCCGGTTTGAAATAGAACACGTTTCCTCCGGTAAATTGGCCTTCCTTTAGTTTTGCATAGGTTCTTTTGGCTTCCGGATACTTTTCATCATTTGTACTTTTTTCTACTATAGAATAACACAGGTCCACATTTTTTTGCTTTGCATTTTCTATAAAGTGTTCTATGGCCTCAGGAGTTATCATTGGAATATCACAGGTTAGCAGCAGTATTTCCTCATCTTGGGAGAATTCCTCCAATGCCAAAATTATATTATCCACTATGGATTCTGTGCCCTGGATAATATAGTCTGCCTTGCCCTGAAGGGCCTTTGACAATTGCTCCTTGTCTCCTACCACTGCTATTTTATCTATGTAGGATACCTTTCTTACACTATCCAAAACATAATCTATCATATATCTGTCGTTAATCTTCAGCAGAGCCTTGTTTTCCAATGCTTTGAAGTTTTCATTCTTCTTCTCTCCTGCCAGTATGATAGCATTCATGTTCCTCACCTCTTGATATCACATGTTACAATCACTGGGCAAGGGCTTGACAACAAATATTTCATTTACCATTTGTTTTATATGTTCATAAGCCATATAGGCTTGGGATTGATCCTTAAATAGGCCAAATACCGTAGGTCCGCTTCCGCTCATGACACTGCCCAAAGCTCCATATTCCATAAGCTTTTCTTTAATGTCTTTAATCAGAGGGCATTTTTTAATGGTTACATATTCAAGGACATTCCATAAGTTATCACCTATTTTGTTAAGATTGCCTTCGTTTATTGCTTCTATAATGGCATCTATGTCCGGTCTTCTGGTGATTTCCTCCAGATCTATTCCCTCGTATACTTCTTTGGTGGATATGTCCATATCAGGCTTGGCCAGAAGTATGTAACATTCCGGCATAGATTTGAGATTGGTAAGTTTTTCACCTAGCCCTTCAGCAAGCGCAGTGCCTCCCGTTATACAGAAGGGCACATCAGAACCCAGCTTCTTTGCAGCTTCCAGCATCTCTGTCTTGGTAAGCTTCAGATTCCAAGCTTTGTCCAGAAGCTTCAGCACTGCTGCCGCATCTGTACTTCCTCCTGCCAGACCTGCAGATATGGGAATGTTTTTCTCTATATGAATCTCTACGCCTGATTTTACATTGTATTTGTGCCGGATATATTCAGCGGTTTTATATACAATATTCTTGCCATCTGTAGGTATGTTCTTTGAGTTGGAGGTGACGGTAATCCTGCCTCCGTGAACAGGCTTTAGCGATATTACGTCATATAAGGCTACAGATTGCATTATCATCTTAACATCATGAAAACCGTCGGGCCTTTTGCTCAGCACATCTATAGCAAGGTTTATCTTTGCAGGTGCTTTTTGTATGTATTTCATGTTATCACGCTCCGATTGTATTCTACAATAACATTATAATACACGGATTTGCTTTTGGGTATTCCTTATTCTGTCCCTAGTCTCTAGTTGCAAGGGTTTTTCTCCAGGGTCTTTTAGGGAACACGGATGTAAACGGAGGGTATCACGGATTGACACGGTGGTGGATTTTTTAGAACACTAAAAGACACTAAAATTTCACCAAAATACACTAGAGTGGATATTTTTATAACATGATAATCTTAAAGAAGTATGTATACTGCATCGATTAGGGTAAATAAGGTATTCCTTTCCCGTCCTGATACTTGGCTCGCGGCACGTAGCACGTAGCTCTAAGCTCAGAGCATAAAAATAAAAGCTAGAGAGTGCTGTTCCCTAGCCAATTTATGAATTAACTGCCTGTTGACTATCTGCCTATTTTTTTGATAGTCTCATATTTTTCATTATGAGTATCTTATCCCCCTCATTGATTTTATCCGGATTTTCTATGTTATTGACTTTAGCTATGGCGTCTACTGTGGTGTTATATTTCTTCGCAACTTTCCAGAGGGTATCGTTCTTCCCTACCACATATACGGTTACTGCCGGTAGAGTATTATAATCCAACACTATTCCTTCCTTTTCCTCTACCTTGTCTATAAGTTTTTTGGTTCTCTTGTTATAAGCATCTACTATGGTGATTATTATTATTCTGAAATCTACTATAGTATTGCTTATGGCAGAGAAGGTTATGCTGTCAATATTGCATGCCACTCTGGCATTCATTTCTGTATTGACTCCATACAAATCCAGCACTGTTCTGAAGGGATACTGATCCTTGAGAGCATTCATGGGTTCACCGCTGAAGGATGATGCATAAATACAGTCTACATCCAAGGTACCCTCCACCGCTACCTTGTCATCCATGACTTTGACTTCATTTACAATTACCCTGGCATCCATTGAGCATACTTTTTCAATTTCCGGGCTTTTTGGGTTAATACTCAGGCTTTCCTTTATGACTGTGCTGTTTATGGCTCTGCCCATGAATTCGTCAAATACATAATCTTCCTTTTCCATCTCCAGCTCTGAAGTAGGGCTATAGAGATCATTGAGAATATCAGGAGCCAAATCCTTGTATGTCTTGCCTATTAAGTCCATATTGGCATTGACGGATATTTTTTTGTTCTGTCCTTCGTCGTTTTCATATACATCCAAATAGCAATCCTTTAGTTGAAGATCTGCTATGCTTTCCATATTGCTTTCTGCTTCAGGCATTTCTATGTACTCGGTAAAAGGAATTTCTCCCTCGAAGTTCTCAATGGATCCATCATTGGAAGACTTGTATAGCAATGTAAAGCATAGGCTACCGCTTATCTGGAGCTTGCCATCCATTGTGACCAGGTCTTTTATCGCTGCCTTAAAATCAGTTTTTACCACTTCGTCTACAGCCGGTTTTTCCGGACTTAGTTCCATTTCCTCCTTTATGGTGTATTTATCTTTCATGAGTCCTGCTAATTCCTTTACTCCGAAGCTTTCCCTCAATACCTGTATGTCTGCCGCTCCTCTGGCATCTACAGGCAGCTCCATATCAAATATATCTTCAACCATGCAGTTTATGTCCATTATTACTCTGATTCTTATTTTCCTTGAGTTGATTATTTCAGATTCTACATGTTGTATTACTACATCCACCCATTCCTTCATGCGAGGTTTTGCACCGGGCACTTCAATGGAGTGGCTGAAATCCGCAGATATATTGATGCAATTAAGGGGTCTTCCTTCCATATCTGCAGCATATAAAACGTTCATAAGCACTTGGCCGTCTATCATTACTTTATCTCCTGCAGTTTCAGAGTTTTTGATTATTACTCGGGCAGAGGGATATAGTATCTTATATACATCCGGACTGACATCTGGTACATTTATGTCCTCTTCCACCACAGTGCTGGATATTTCTTGCCCAATTATCCTGCATAGCTTTAACGGATTCTTTATTAATTCAACAGGCATCCTTTTCCTCCTCCTATCAATAATTTGGCTTTTCCCACCTTTTGGGACAGCTAAGTTCTATATATATGTATATGAGGAGGGAAAGGTTTTATGACAAAAAAATAAATAACTGGTCAGCCTGCATTAGCCTCCAGTCTCCATAACAGGGTATTCCTTGGCATAAGAAATATGACTGTATAAGCCTTTATGCTTATACAGTCATATAAATTTAAGTTTCGAGCTATGGATTACAAATTCCCAGTGGCCAAAAATCTCCGCAGCAGCATGCTGTTGCGGAGATTTTAACCTATTCCATAATTCTCTTTTCCAATATCTGATCCATGCTGAAGTTTTCAATCTGGAGATAGTATTCTGCACAATCTATCAGCGCTTTCATAGGCAGCAGACCTATAACTTCGCTTCCAACCACCGGCACACCGTATCTCTGTGCCTCCATTTTTACCATTTCAAAGGCTCTGTATACAGCTGTCTTTTCATAGTTGGTGAGGTTCATGGATACTTGAACAATGTTTCTTTCTTCCAGTTTCACGCCCATGGCTTTGACGAATCTCAATCCCCCGCCTATGTGCCTTACGGTTTTGGCAATTTTATCAGCTATTTCTATATTACTGGTACCAAGGTTTACATTGAATGCTACCAATGGAGCTCTTGCCCCTACCGCCGTTGCACCGGATTTTACATTCATTTCGCATGGGCCGAAGTCAGGTTTCCAATTTTCATCTTTTATCTTTTCAAAGAAACCTTCATATTGTCCTTTTCTTACATCTGCAAGGTTGGTTCTTTCTGGCCTTGTTGCAGCATTTTCATATAGATATACAGGAATGTTCAACTCCTCGCCTATTCTCTTGCCCACTTCTCTAGCTATTTCAACACATTCGTCCATAGTAACATCGGATATGGGTATAAAAGGAACCACATCGGTGGCACCCATTCTAGGATGACCTCCTTTATGGACTGCCATATCAATTAACTCTGAAGCCTTCTTTGTTAGATTGAATGCAGCAACCTTTACTGCTTCAGGGTTTCCTATAAATGTTACAACGGTTCTGTTATGATCTGTGTCCGATGAGTAGTCAAGGAGCTTCACCCCTTCTACCTTTCTTACCTCATCAACTATTTTCTCAATGACTTCTTTGTTAATACCTTCACTGAAATTAGGTACACACTCTACAAGTTTTGCCATTTTTATCCCTCCAAATGTTATGGTAACATTACTGATGCTCAAATTCAACCATCAGCAAAGTGTGCCAATTTTTATATTTATTTGAAAAAGTTTATAAACCAAATGATGTTTGGAATGTGTATAAGGTCTACCAGGAATGCACCGACGAGAGGTACTATGAGCATAGCCCTCGGCGCAGGACCAAACTTTTCTGTTACTGCACCCATATTAGCCATTGCATTGGGGGTAGCTCCTAGACCATGGCCTGCCATCCCTGCACACATGGCTGCAGCATCGAAATCCCTTCCAAGAAGTCTGAAGCAAATAAATATCGTATATATGATAATAAATATCACCTGGCAGATTAATATAATGAGCAGCGGTATGGCTAGACCCGCCAATTCCCATATCTTCAATGTCATCAAGGCCATTGAAAGGAATATTCCTAAAGATACATCTCCTATCAAATCCACAACATGATAGTCAAAGTTATATAATTTAACGTTATCATTTATATTTCTAAATATAACTGCTATGAACATAGCGCTTACATATCCAGGAAGAGCAAAATCTGTGACGTTTGTAAACCATGTTCCAACTATTGTTCCTAATGTCATACATACAGTTATAACCGCAAGGTGACTCAAAAAAGATTTAGCTGTTATTTCCGAAACAACATCTCTTTCTGCTGCTTCTTCAAAGGACTGTACCTGGAATTTCTCCGTAACAGGCTTCAAATTATTCTTTTCAATTAAGTATTTAGCTATAGGACCTCCTATAAGTCCTCCAGAAATAAGTCCAAATGTAGCAGCAGCAACAGCTACAGCAGATGCACCTGTAACACCCAACTGCTCAGCAGTGGCTCCGAAAGATGCTGCTGCGCCATGACCTCCTACCAGAGAGGTTGCACCGGCCATAACACCCAAGATGGGATGTATGCCTGTAAGTTTTGCCAATAGTACTCCTATAATATTCTGAGATATGGATAATAATGCACTAAGAGCCCAATATATTACAAGTAGTATTCCGCCTTTTTTCAACAATTTAAAGCTTCCTCCCAACCCTACAGTTGTAAAGAAAGCAATCATAAAAGGTGATTGGAAGGTTGTGTCCATATTAAATGCAATTATATTGGTCTGCCTAAAAATAAAAGCCAAAATAGAAAATAATAGACCACCGATAACAGGAGCTGGAATACAGAATTTTTCAAAGAAAAATACTTTCTTTCTAATCTGATATCCAAGCAGCAACAATAGTAAAGCCAATGCCAAAGTTGCAATCATATCCAGTTTTAGGTTCATAACTCCATCCACTACTTCAAATGCCATAAAATTACCTCCCTTTATAAATATTAAATATTTTATGGCATCATTGAAGTGCAAATTTCATGCCAATGGAAACCCTTGTCCAATCTTTGAATTAAGCAGCTTCCAATAGATACATATTCATAGGACCCCTGCAAAAATTGCAGAGCGGCAATATTTGCAGGCCATGCTATTACAGGTTATACTCCTTAATCTTGTATCTTAATGCTCTTTCGCTTATTCCTAATACTTCAGAGGTTTTCTTTCTGTTGTCGCCATATTTCTTCAATGTATGCATGATAAGCTTCTTCTCTACTGATTTCATATTCTCTCCGATATTTATTCTTATCACATCATCTTCTTGTTGAATATTGATGTTTTTATCAAAAAAATCCTTTGGCAAGTCTTTTATAGTTATAAAATCTTCTCTTGTTAGAGCAATAGCCCTTTCTATTGTATTTTCAAGCTCTCTTACATTTCCTTCGAACTCATATCTTTCGATGGCTTCCAAAGCTTCAGAAGTAATACCTTTTATGTTCTTATTGAGCATCATATTGTATTTTTTTATGAAATAGTCTACCAACTTGGGTATATCTTCTCTCCTTTGTCTAAGAGGAGGCATGTCAATATTTATGACATTAAGCCTGTAGTATAAATCTTTCCTGAAAAGATTAGCTTTCACCATTTCCTTTAAATCCCTGTTGGTTGCGCATATAAATCTCACATCGGCTTTTATGTCGTTAATGGAACCCACCGGTCTTATCTCCTTATTCTGCAGGACTCTAAGGAGCTTTGTCTGTAAGCTTATATCCAAGTCCCCTATTTCATCAAGAAAAAGTGTACCTCCTTCGGATAATTCGATTATACCTTTACGATCTTCATAAGCACCGGTAAAGGCTCCTTTTTTATAACCAAATAGTTCACTTTCCAACAAATTGGCAGGAATAGCGGAGCAATTAATTACATTAAAGGGTTTATCCTTCCTTTTGCCCTGAAAATGTATGGCTCTTGCCACAAGTTCTTTACCAGTACCACTTTCTCCTGTTATCAGCACATTGCTATCTATATCTTTGACTCTGTCTATGAGGTCATAAACTTCTTTCATCTTTTTTGAGCTTCCTATTAAATTATAATATGCGCTTCTCTCATATATCTGACTGCTCAGATCTTGTATCTTGTCGTTCAGCGCAATGTTTTCCAGCGCCTTTTCAAGTAATAACAGCAACTCATCGATGTTTATGGGTTTCGTTATATAGTAGAAAGCCCCTGACTTGATGGCTTCAACAGAGGATTCTATACTTCCATAGGCTGTCATTATGATAACCGCAGTCCTCGGACTTAGGGACTTAATTCTCTTTAAAAGGCTTATACCGTCAGCGCTGCCAAGTCTAAGGTCCAACAGAACTATTGAAATATCCATACTGGATACCGTTTTCATTGCAGATTCTTCATCTTCTGCAGTATATATCTCATATTCATCTTCAAGAGCAAAACTCAGCGAATTGCATATTGATATCTCATCATCTACAATAAGCAGCTTCTGCATATATATCATCTCCGGCCTTGTTAAATGTGATGGTAAATGTTGTCCCTTCTCCTTCTTCAGTATCTACGGTTATATTTCCATTGTTTTGTAATAAAAGCTGATAGCTTACATATAAGCCAAGTCCTGTACCGCTTGCCTTTGTAGTGAAAAACGGATTGAATATTCGATTTAAAATACTTTTATCAATACCGCAACCATTATCTTTTATACAAAGATTAACATAATTTCGTCTTTCTTCAGCCTGAATGGCTATTCTTTTTTCATTCTTATTCATGCTTTCAACAGCATTCAGCAATATATTGATAAGTATCTGCTGAATATGATTTCTGTCGAATACTACTGTAATATTCCTTTCAATATCTATTTCCATTTTAATTGCCTTTTCTTCTATATGCTTTTTTAGCAATAGCAAAGCATTATCAACAGCTTCATAGAGATTTATCTCTTCCATAAAAGGTTTTCTTGGCTTAGAATACTCCAATAAATCTCTTACAAGCTTGTCCAGTCTCTCTATCTCCTGAGGTATGTCCTTAGATATCATATCCCTGAACTTTGCATCATCTATTTTTTTCGGTATGAGCTCGGCATAGGCTTTAATAGCAGTCAATGGATTTCTTATTTCATGCGCTATGCCTGTTATCAAATTTCCAAGGGATTGCATCTTGTCCTTTGTTATAATGTTTTCTTGTATAAGCTTTTCTTCTGTTATATCTCTGAAAATTAATATTATCTCCTCGTTGCCATCTATATTATGGATCAATTGTGCCTTATAATTTATGAACACCTTTCTGTCATTTATTTGAATTTCTTTATCTACGCTTTTTCCGGAAAGTTCATCCCTTGAAAATAGGTCTTTTATATAGGTTTGCCTATAATCTGAACCAATGAGTTTATCATGTTCCATATCCAGTATTTTTACCGCAGGTTCGTTGGCAAAGGTGATTATATTATCCTCATTAATAGTTACGACTCCGCTGAAAATTCTGTTTAAAAGCTTTTCCCTGAAATCTTTTTCAAGCTTTATCTGTTCAGTTCTCTTATCTACTTCTTTTTTCAACATACTATTCCAGCGGAGAAATAATATCATAACTACAGCAAACACCAATGTAACTGCAATTGTAAGCATAACATATTTTCGAATTTGCCATGTAGGATAACTAACGGTCCTTCCAAACCATTTTCTATATATAATGTCGTAGGTTCCATTTCTTTTTATCTCTTTAATACCTTTATTAACTATATCAAGAAGTTTCGTATTCCCTTCCTTCACTGCCATGGAATATATTGTAGGATTAAGAGTCTTTCCTACTATTTTAATCTCATCCCTGATTCCCATTTTATCTATCAGGAAGACGCCTGTAAGTGTATTTCCTATGAAGGCATCAGCTTTTCCTTGCATTAAACTGTGTATTGCTTCTTCTTGATTTTCAGCATATACGGATGTATAATGCCTTAATCCGTATAGTGTGGATATAGCCGCATCTCCCCTTTGGAGAGCGATTCTTTTGCCGTTTAGGTCTTTGAAATTCCTGATATCATCATTTGCAGCCAACACAAAAATTGACTGGGAGTTTTCCAAGTATTCATCGGAGAAATCATAATACATATCTCGTTCTCTGCTATATTTCATGCCCTGAATAATGTCTACTTCTCCATTTTTTAATTTTTCACATGCTTCGTCCCATGACATGGGATAGAATTCTATCTCTATTCCGGTGGCAAGAGCTACGGCCCTCATAATATCCACATTAAATCCTGTATAATTATTATTATGATCTAACCATTCATAGGGAGGAAAATTGTTATCACCAGCAACCTTAACTACAGTATTGCTATATTCTTTAGTTGATAATCTATATTCGGAAATACACAATACTACCATAAAGACAGCTACAATGGTTGCCAAAATATATATGATTATTCTTCTTTTTCCCATATTCCCCACCGCACTTTATAATTTTCGGAGAAAGGCATTTATTATTTGTGATATATGTTTGCTATAACAACTTCAGCATTATTTTCTGCCATGTTTCTTATTTCGTAGTTTATGCCATGCCAATCATGGTCATTTCTAATTAACAGCATATCTCCCTGTGCCAGCTGGATAGATTGCTGTCCTGGGAACCTCAAAATTATGGAACCTTTCACAGAGTATATTGCTTGTACATGATTCTCAAATGTCTCTTTTCCTTCAAAGGTTATGGTTCGCCATTCATGTTTTTCAAGTACCAAAGCTTCCAGTTGACCTTGGCAACCATCTCTCATCATCAGATTAAAATCTGTAGCTTGTCCTATGCTTCTTGTAGTCCAGCTTCCACTGAATGAATCCTGCTGGAATTTTCCCAGAACTTTCTTATAATGCCCCTCGTGTTCCAGTATAATTTCCCCTTCAAGAATCATAATTATCCTTTCTATGCCCGGCAGTGAAGTAAAGACAGACTCATCTGCCTCAACGGTGGCAGAGCTTAAACGCCATATGAAATTTCTCATTCCGTAGTCTGCATTCTCAGGATAGATGGCCAATTGGGTTGTAGTACCCCCTGACCATGTGCTGGTTTTCTGTTGTTCCTTGGTTATAAGTTTTATCTCATAATTCATTTTTACTTCATCCCTTTTCTACCATAATAGAGATTTCTTATTTATAGTGTAAATTATAATAATATGGCATGCAAACATAATTTACATATTTTATTATGCATTTTCATATATTCTGCTAAAATTCCAAAACTATGGATACAGCTTCAGTCTCTTTCCCTCATCATGGTCTGAATGCTTACCTGCCAATGTTGATTCCGGAATTTGAAAGAATCCATGATTTAAAAATAGGCCTTACCTCTGAATATGCGAGGTAGGACCTATTTCATTCTTAGAATTTACATTGTTACTACTGTACCAGCTCTTCCCTCTAATGCATCCACAGCTTTATAGAGAGAAGTGATTATTGCCTTTTTGCCAGGTTTGGATTTTGCAAAGTTAACAGCTGCCAAAACCTTAGGTAGCATGCTGCCTGGCGCAAAATGTCCCTCTTCGATATATTTTTCAGCCTCAGCAACTGTCATGGTAGCTAAATCCTGCTGATTGGGTTTCTTGAAGTTTAGTGAAACCTTCTCTACTTCTGTGAGGATCATAAGGATATCTGCATCCACGTCTTCAGCCAGTCTTTCTGCAGCCAAGTCCTTATCTATTACTGCTGCAACGCCTTCCAAGGTTCCGTCTTCTTTTTCTATAACAGGTATGCCACCACCGCCAACGGTGATTACTATAGTTGAATCCCAAAGTCTCTTCACAGAGTCAAGTTCCACAATCTTCACAGGAGCAGGTGAAGCAACTACTCTTCTCCAACCTCTGCCTGCATCTTCTTTCATTACATAGCCCTTTTCAGCAGCGATCTTTTTAGCTTCTTCTTCTGTATAGAAGGGTCCGATAGGCTTTGTCGGATTCTTGAATCCTGGATCGTTTTTGTCTACCACTACTTGAGTAACCAAGGTAACTACAGGAATATTCTTTCCCCTCTTAGCAAGTTCCTGTCTCAATGCCTGTTGTATATGATATCCTATATATCCCTGGCTCATGGCTCCGCATACATCAAAAGGCATTGCAGGTGTTACATTGGATGCGGTCTCGGAAGCAAGCACTATTCTTCCTACCTGAGGACCATTTCCGTGTGCTATTGCTATTTCATAACCTTTTTCGCTTATCTCTGCTATATATTTCGCTGTCTTTTTTACAACCTCCAATTGGGCTTCCGCAGTCGCAGGTGTGCCAGCCTCTTGGAGGGCATTTCCGCCTAATGCTATAACAACTTTTGTTGCGCTCATGTTTTTCTCTCCTTGTAATTTTTATAGTAAATATATCCTTAGAGTATAGAAGATTTATGTTCTATGAAAGAAGCTTTTTCCTTTTGCATTGCATTTGCAAAATCTCCTTATGTTACAGGTATATATCACGATTTTGCCATGATACGGATATTATAGTGTAGCTACAAGTACTGCCTTTATTGTGTGCATTCTGTTTTCTGCTTCATCAAATACCACAGAGTGTCTGCTGCGGAATACTTCATCGGTAACTTCTCTGATATCGTAGCCTTTATCCATCATTTCTTTTGCCATCTTTGTTTCGAAATCATGGAAGGAAGGCAAGCAATGCATGAAGATTACATCAGGGTTATTGGTCTTTTTCAGCATATCCATTGTAACCTGGTATGGTGAGAGCAATTTAACTCTTTCAGGTATCTTGTCTTCTTCGCCCATAGAAGCCCAAACATCTGTGTATATTACGTCAGCATCCTTAACAGCTACATCTACATCATCGGATACTTCGATTATAGCACCGGTTTCTTCAGCAATAGCCTTTACTTGGTTTATAATCTCTTCGCTTGGCCACAATTCCTTTGGTCCCAAAGCTACATAATGCATTCCCATTTTTGCACATCCATACATCCAAGCATAGGACATATTGTTTCTTGTGTCTCCAACAAATACAACTTTCACCTTGTTAAGTGGCTTTGCCACATGCTCTTCTATGGTGAGTAAATCAGCAAGTATCTGAGTTGGATGATCTACATCTGTAAGTCCGTTCCAAACTGGAACTCCTGAGTATTTAGCCAAATCTTCTACTACAGATTGCTTGAATCCTCTGTATTCTATACCATCATAGAATCTTCCCAATACCTTTGCAGTATCTTCCAAAGATTCTTTCTTGCCCATCTGTGAGCTGTTCTGGTCAAGATATGTTACATGGGCTCCTTCTTCCAAAGCAGCCACTTCAAATGCGCATCTGGTTCTTGTTGATGTCTTCTCAAATAGAAGAACTATGTTCTTGCCTTTAAGAAGATAATTGTATATTCCTGCTCTCTTCTTTGCTTTCAGGTCATGGGACAAATCCAACAAGTATCTAATTTCCGTTGGTGTGAAATCCATCAATGTTAAAAAGCTTCTTCCTTTCAAATTAACTGCCATTTGTATATTCCTCCTTACTTTTTCTTTGTGGTATTCCCTTATGGTATTGGCGCGCGGTTTAAGTATTTCTTTTAAGTCAATCCACTAAGCTCTGAGTTCTGGCTCTTAGCTCTTAGTTGAAAAATCATAGTTCTTCTCTGCATAGCGGCATGCTCATGCATCTTGGGCCGCCTCTTCCTCTTACCAATTCAGAACCGTCAATTTCCACAACTTCTATGCCGTTTTTCCTTAAAACCTCATTGGAAGCCTCGTTTCTGCTGTATGTCACAACTACACCAGGAGCTATTGCCAACGTATTGGTGCTGTCATTCCATTGTTCTCTTGCAGCAGTAATGGCATCACCTCCACCGCTTTCTATGAGTTTAACTGAAGGAATTCTAAGTGATTTTTTCAGAGTATCTACTAAATCTGTTTCAGGTGTAACAGTTATTCCATTGTTTTTGCCTCTTGTAAGCCTATAAACTTCTACTTTGTCCTGAATTCCCGGATATATGGTGAATTTATCGTAGTCCACCATTGTAAATACTGTATCCAGATGCATAAAGGCTCTGATAGGCGGTATTCTAACCGCAATTATCTCTCTTAATTCCTTCATGCCTGAGAAGAGATTTCGTGCCAGTATTTCTATAGCCTGAGGCGATGTCCTTTCGCTACATCCAATGGCTACAACTTCTTTGCTGAGCACAAGCATATCCCCACCTTCCAAACTGTGGGGTATGGTATAGTCATACCAGAGAGGTGATTGATCTTTGTTAAACAAAGGATGATTTTCGTATATATACTTTATAAGCATTGGTTCTCTGCGCCTTGCATCTGTGTGCATAGAGTTTATGCTTATGCCATTGCCCATAACAGCGGCAGGATCTCTCATAAAGTATAAATTTGGAATAGGATTTATATATAAAGGATAATCTGCATCAATATAATCTGTCAAGCTATATTCTCTGTCTTCTAAATTAACGTCCTTTTTCTGCAAGCCTGCTATTGAAATCTCCACCAATTCTTCTGGAGTTCTGTTATACATGTAATCATACAAGGCCTGATGAAGTTCCAAGCTGTCTATTTTGGACTGCTTAAGCAAGTCATAAATAAAGTTTTTTCTTACTTCTTTATCTTGCAGCACTTCCGCCAGCAGGTCTTCTACATAAAGAACCTGAGCTCCTCTTTCTCTGAGCACATTAGCAAATTCATCATGCTCAATCCTCATCTGTTTCAGCCATGGTATATCGTCAAACAACAACTGGCGTAAATAATCAGGAGTAAGCCTTTCTAATTCCTTTCCGGGCTTATGAAGAAAAACAGCTTTTAGTTTGCCTATCTCCGAAGTGATGTTCAATAAACCTCTCTGCGTCTCATCACCCATTTATATTGCTCCTTTCTATTTTCTGTTGATAATTTACTTAATTTACCTTAAGTATATACTTTATTTTAGATTATAACAAGCAGGGCTAATTTACATAATTTTCATTAATAGTTATTATGTGTATTCTAATGCATATTTATTTATCTAATAATTTTTGCAAGCATTTAATTTAAAAATTTTCAATCAATGTATACCTTGTCTTTTATACATTCTCATTATAGTAATTTCAAGTTGTATGCAATATATGTATAAAAATTTAAAACCAAGAATAAAAAATTTTTATTTTTTTCATTAAAATTTTTTAATAATTACATAAAAATGCTTCCTACAGGTTACAAAAAGGCTTCTGTGGGAGATTCCCAACAGAAGCCTTTCAGCAATCATAGGATCAAAGAAGATATGACATGATTGAGTATTTTTGGAGTTCTATAAAACAAATCCTCCTTCAGGACTCTTTCTGTCAACTTATGTAAGTCTTTTCCCCAAGGCCCAATGTTGATACAGGGCATTGAGCTTTTTTCAATTTTATCAAAAGGTATTGAGTAAATGGAACCATACAAAGGCATATTCCCCTTCAAATTCTCAGCAATTTCCTGTCCATTTTTTATATAAGTATAGCTTAGATCGGAAATGCCTGTAAAAAAGCATTCCCTTTCATAGGGCTGCTGGAATTCTTCCATGGCATATTTTGCTATATCACAAGATATATTTTTAATCCTGATATCAAGATTCTCAATGTTAAAATTGGACACATTGGGATAATATGGTGGGGCTAGTCCTATAACTACCCGTGGAGACAGATCATCTATGAAATCAAAAATTCTTTCAACCAGGTCAAAATTTACATCTGCCATAGATTTCTGACCTGTCACGACTTTTCTTCCTGCTTCTGCCAATGCCTCATCATATTTCCGGATGAAAACATCCGGGTAATTTTCATTAGCTTCATCATAAAGTTCCTTATAGGTTAGAACCTTGGGCTTCCAAGGCAGAGGTTCATATGTTCTGTTGATATTATGGCAGAATTTTTCGTACTTCATATTCATGTGGTCTATCAGTTCTGAAAAAGCCTCCATGCATATTTTCCTTATAGCATTGATAACTACTACAGGATCCTTATCCAAAGTCAACAGGCTCATATAACCATAGGCACTCAGAGGCATGGAAACGTCATAATGAGTCTTGCCGTCTTTAATATGCAGCCATGTGGGTGGAGGAGAAGCTTCGCCTTCAATAAAATCTGACAATTCCAGGTTCAATTCTGTTTTGCTTACAATCCTGGTGAGCAGACTCACAGGATTAAGTCCTTCAAAAACCTTGCCTGCATGGGACAGATATCCACGGACATAAATAAAGGGCATAATCTTTCCTACGGAACCTTCTGATATGATGCCTGTATCCTTTTTTACTCTTTGATGGGGTTCCGAATTTATCATAAGCATATATTCCAAATCAAATTTTTGCCTGAGTTCATCTATAAGCCCAACGGCACTTCTCATTCCTGCAGACAGATTTTCTTCATCAGGTACGGATAAGTACAGCATATTTCCCTTCAGATTTTTCATTTTTGCATATCTTTTTAGCAAAGCAAGTTGGATCGCTGCCCCTCCTTTCATATCCGCAGTACCTCTTCCGAATATGTAATCACCGCTATCTAAATCTTCTCTGGCATCCTGCGGCAAATCCTTTTTAATCAAAAGAAGCTCCCTCTCCAGTTCCTTAGGTGAAAAAGCACAGGATTTCAATGTTTTAAAATCTTCGACATCCACAACATCATAGTGGTTTATAAGTATGATGGTATCTTTTCCGGTTCCTTTAACTAAAGCCCAGAATACATTTCTTCCTAAAGGATCTTTATCTACGGGATAAAAGCCATAGTCATCAGGTCTTTGCTTAAAATATTCAATGCTGTCAAATAATTGTCTATAAAAACCTTCCATATTCTTTTCGTATACAGTATTAGTATCACTTTTTACCTTAACCATGGAATAGAAAATATCCTCTATTTCCTTTTCTATATCCTTTAGTATTTCTTCTTGCATTCTAACCCTTCTTTCAATTAAGAAATAAGAAATATATCAATTAATTATATTATATAGTGTCTTGCATAAATTTCAAAAAAATAAAGACTCCTTTTGGAGTCATTTATTTACATGGATCCTATTCTCATATTGTCTTTATGAAGATAAACTTCTATTGAATTCGTTAATATGTCACAATAACTATAGGAAACTGCTCTGCCCGCGTCTTCAGCAACATCACTGTCTATTCGTACAACGAATATGTTAGGGTAAGTTTTTTCAATTATTCCTTCCCTTACTGATATTCTCTTTCGACCTTTATTGGCTTTAAGCACTACTCTTTCCCCGACATGTATGTCAACATTCCTTTTGATGAGGGATAGGCTGTTTTTTGAGGCCATAAAAAATCACCTTCCTTCCCAACATCTAATATTTTATCATATATTATGGAATATGTCAAATTTGGGTCAAATATTATATCAGATGCTGTATGATTAAGTCAAATATATTTTTTAAGGAAAATTAAGAGGCATAAACAAAAATCGGCATGTTACGACAGGTCTACAATATATCCCTCAAATATTCTTATAAAAACTTTTATTTATTATTCTTCATTTCCAATCCAACAGCCATGTTCATAGATTTAGACTATCTTCATCTCTTCATTGCTTCAATTTTTTCTTAAGCAAAAACTAATACTCATGGAATTGAAGCTGTTTGTCTTCAACCCCATGAGGCTGCAAATTTCTCCTTATCAATTTGCTTTAGTTTCTCAATTGGAATCAAAATAGTCGATGATGCTCTGTGCTATGGCCTTAGCTGCTTTCTTTCTCATATCCGGGTCTGTCAGCTTGCTTTCATCCTCGGGATTTGTTATATATAACAGATTTATTTGAAGAGTGCTGCATTTTACTTCCTTAAGCATGTAGAAATCTGCAATTCTGAGTCCCCTGTTTCTGCTTTCCAGCTCTTTGGAAACATTCTGAAGTATAATATTTCCCAGATTTGTAGCTTCTTTATCATCTCTGTAGCAGTATGCTTCAGTACCTGAAGCGCTTTGGTTAGGAAATGTGCTTTGGCAAATGGATATAAAAAAATCAGGCTTTACTCTATTTGATATTTCTGCTCTGTCGCACAGGTGTACATGTTCTTTGTCTCTTCTTGTGAGATAGATCTTGGCTCCCGTTTCTTTCAGAAGTTTTTCTATCTCCTGAGCTATAGCCAGGTTTACTTCCCCTTCTCTCGTACCCTTCGGGCCTTTAGCTTCATAAATGTCTCCTTCTCCCGATGCAGGGTCAAGAACTATTATTTTGCCCTTGAGGGGCTTATTTCCCTCCGGAAGTTCCATTTCTTCAATTTTGATACCTGTATAATAATAATGGAGTATTTTCCCATAATCCATCCCTCTTCTAGCCATTTCTTCTGCTCCGGTTATGCAAAGTCCTAAGCCATGGCCTGTGCCTATGCAGCTGATGAGGAATCTCACAGGCATATAATTAAACCTGGTAGAGTTCAACCCCAGCTTCTCCACTATCTCTGTCCCTTTAAAAAATTTTCCTCCTATTTCAAGGGATTTTATCCTTCCTTGATCATCTATATCAAGATTTTCAAAAATACCTTTTATATTATAGTAAATATCCTTGGGTTTCTCTATTCTTACATTCAATAGTCTTTCCAAATCTTCCAGAGTAAAGAACTTATCCTTTTCTTCATCATCGAATCCTTCACAGTATTCGCAAAAAATCTTCCTTAAATAGGTGATGCGGCTTCCTATAACATTCTCAGAGTTTTCAGTGGAACCGCCGCATCTGTAATGATAATATGGTTTTATAGGTTTCCCATCAAAAGTTATTATCAAATTTTTTGTGTCCTTTACAGCCTGTGCTATCCGCTCACTTACATTTATTTTCGGCAGGCCAAACTCAAGACAGTGACCGGGTTCGGTGCAGAGAGTATATCCGTTGTGCTTCTCACAGCCATGTCCGCCATATATATTAAGCTTCCTTGCCAATTCCGTCCTGGCAATTATGGCAAAACATTTGACAGTTTCTATATGAAAAGTATCCTTAATGTTAATGGCAGCCATTCTGCCTATCAACTCATCTAAGTCGAGGGAGAAGCCTTTGGAGTTTTCCCAATCGAATATATTACACTGCATTTGCGTCTCCTCCCTGCTTGTAATTATAGCGGGGTTTAGGAGCGCCGTCTCTAAGCTTACCTCTGGTCTGAAGTCCTCCTATTCCATCAATTCCTGATACGGTCAGCTTTGATATTTCCTCAGGGGATACGATTTTATCTATAGGTGTTAGTGCCACTTTGCCACAAGCTTTTACAGGGTCCAGAGCATGTATCAATATCCTGTCGGGGGAACTGGCAAAGTTCGCTCCAGCCTTCAATATTGCCTCATAATGAGACTGACATGCTCCTGCGATGATTACAAGTTCATCCAACGAGGGTTGCACTTCTCTTGCCTCTTTCACAGACTGGATAAAGCTGCCGGAGTTTCTGTAGCTTTTGATATCAGCCAAATCCTTGCTATCCTTTAATAAGCCGTCATGCCCTGTGATCACCAGAATATCAGGTTTAATTTTCTGAAGCAGCGTCTTTATATATTTCGGCTGCTCCTGTTCCCTTAAATCATATCCAAAGGCTTCAATGCCCATATTTTCATATTCCTTCAAACATAGCTTGAGATACTCACCGTCACCATCCAAATGAAGAACCCTGCCAGGTCGCACAAATTTGTTACTACCTTGTCTACTTAGCCCTCCCCTTTTTTTGGTTTTTCTGCTTTTGCTTGATGTTTCCAGTTTCCTTGCAAATACTTCTCTATCCTGGGCTACTTCTTTCTCTGACAAGACTATCAGGTCTGTTTCCGGGGAGTCTGCCAGAAGCCTTACATTTACACCCCTAAGCAGGAATCTCCTTCCTTCATCTCTGTTTTCTTCTATATCGCATACCTTGAAGATTACATCGCAACCATAGGATTTTCTCCCCACATAATCGCCAAGTTTAATTGCCACTTAGTCTCACCCCTATCCTTTTGGATGTTATACTACATAGTATGAAATCTCCATAATCGGGGTGACATGAGTTTTTTTCGACTTAGGTTATTATATTCCTCAACTTATTTGCAAAATCCAACATGAATATTTTATCATCTACTGCTTCATGGTATTTCTTTATAAATTTTTTCTTGGACCATTGGGTTTTTCCGTTGTAATATCTATCTGTGATCCTCCAGAATCTCTGGGGAAACTCGGACAGTGAAAGTATGAGAATAAGTTCATCGTCAGTAATGGGCTTTATCCTGTCATAATCCATCAACATATCAATAGCTATGTCAATATTGAAAGAAAATCTCCTCATGACCCTCTGAATTACGGCGGCTATATCATAACATGGCAACTCATGGCAGCTGTAGTCAAAATCTATTACGTTTATCAAGCCTCTCTCGCTGATAATTATATTGTGATATGTATAGTCATGATGGCATATGGGCTTTAAACTTTCGGCAGCTTTGCACAACAACTTGTATCGTGAGTTTCTCAGGGTGTCATAGGCTCTCCAGGCCATTTCCATAAAAAAGTCCACATCTTCCAAAAACATTTTGTCAAAATCATCCTTATGTTTCTTTTTCTTTGTGTTTTCTTTCATCTCAGCTAAATCGTTTATCTTTCTAAGGTAATTCTTTTCCCATTTGCCTATATCATTTCTTTCTGCTGCTCCCGTGGGAGGTATGTACCCTTGTCCATAAATATGAAGTTGAGCCAAAGTCCTCATGGCCGCCGACCTGTCATAAGGATTCAAAAAGCTGCATTCTCTTCCGGCTATGAAATCTTCCATAACAAATATTTTGCCTTTTTCTATTACAAAAGGCAGTCCTTGGTTTGAAATTAAAAACCTATCCAGATTCGGAAATCCTCTCTTGTATATATATTCTTTTAAACCATGAATATATAGAAGTTTCTCGGGTTCTTTTTTGGATTGCTTTATTATCTTAGGCCCCTTATCTGTATATGCCAGATAGACGCCTCTCAAAGGTTTGATTTCCATAACCCTGGTTTCAAACCTTGATGCAATAGCTTCTATATTCATAATGAATCCTCCTACGATAATTCATATCTTTTAATAATATGAAATGAAGGTTTTCATTATTAACAAATTATCTATAATTTCTTAACAAGTTATCCACAACATATACACATTCTGTGAATAAGCCAATAATCTAGTGGATAACAAAGCCAAATATGTATCGGTTGAATCTCAACAGCTTGTATATATCCACAATTTGTGGATAACTTTCTTAAATATTTATTAGTCACTGTCAATTAAAATTGAAAGAAACATATTATAAAGTAGTGAGCATAGAATATTGCGGAGGTGGCTTGATGATCATCGGTATAGACGCCAGGGCTGCATATTGGTACCGAGGAACAGGCATCGGCACATATGTGTACCAACTTATTCACAAGCAATGCCAGTTGGATCGTAAAAATAACTATTATGTTTTGGTTCCTAAGGATTCAGATTACAGTTTTATCTGGGGACAAAATTTTCACGAAACTCCTGTGGGCAATGTGAGAAAGGATAGGTTTTGGGAAGAGCTTGAGATAAAAGAAGTACTTCTCGATAGAAAAGTGGACTTGTATCATATACCACAAAACGGCATTGGAATGCCTAGAGAGAAGGTTTGTCCCTTTGTAGTGACCCTTCATGATGTAATACCCATTACCATGCCGGAAACGGTAGGACCATATTATCGTCAAAAGTTTTTAGACAGCATACCTGAAATATTGGATAAAAGCGATGCCTTCCTTACGGTTTCTGAATTTTCCAAGTCCGATATCTGCCGAGAGCTGGGCATACCTGAAGATAAAGTATTTGTAAGCAAATTGGCGGCAGAAGATATTTATTCTCCTGTGGATAAACAGTTGGCAAAGGCTTACATAAGAGAGAAATATGGCATAGAAAATGATTTTTTTCTTTATGTAGGCGGTTTTAATCCAAGAAAGAACATTAAATCACTGCTTTTAGCCTATGCCTATATGAAAGATAAGTTGAAAAAGGATTACAAAGTAGTGATTTTAGGAAAGCAAGGCCGATCTTATGATGACCTTGTAACTCTCAGTCATCTTCTTAAAATCAGCAATGATTGCATATTCACCGGTTTCATACCTGTAGATGATATGCCATTATTCTATAACGCTGCGTCTGTCTTTGTATATCCTTCTCTATATGAAGGCTTCGGCTTGCCTGTAGTTGAGTCCATGGCCTGCGGGACTCCCGTCATAACCTCCAATGTAACTTCCTTGCCGGAGGTTGTGGGAGACGGAGCCATAACCGTATCCCCTGATGATTATGAGGCTATAGGTGATAACATGCTTCGTCTTGTAGAAGACGAGAAACTTTATGCAGACATGAGAAAAAAAGCATTGGAAAGGGCTGCGCTGTATTCCTGGGATAAGACGGTTAAGGATACCATAGAAGTATATGAATCAGTCTCTAGTCGCTAATAGCTGGTCTATCTGCATAAGGATTCCTTTAGGGCCGGGCACGGGTGCGAAGCTTTAAGTATTCCCTCCCCGTCCTTGCACGAGACATGAGGTTTTGCTTCCTGTGTTTCTCTGAGGTCGGGTTGCAAGTTGCGGGCTGCGCGCTTCGTGCCATGTTTTGCATAATCTAGTATGTTAATTACGGATCTGAATCAAAAGAAGACAATAAAAAAGGAACGATTCATTTGTACTAATAGCTATATCCTAGCCTTGGGACAAAAAGAACCGTCCCTGGTGCCCCTAAATCCGCTTCTGGAATTCTTCAATGAATTCCCTCCTTGATATTGTGTATTGGGATTTGGTATTCATCTTGTCCAAGTAATCTCTGTCTCCCCAGTCCTTCTTCTCTATATAGTATTGTCTTGATATCTGCCAGAAGTCCTGAGGAAAGAGGAAAAAGGGTATCAGCACCTTCAGTTCATCATTGCTTATGGGACTTTCTCTATCGTAACATTCTATTATATATAGGGCCTTATCTATGTCCCATCCCGTCTTTTTCATGTTTCTAATTATAAGGCTTCCCACATCATGAATCCTTATATCCACAGCGCAATAATCGAAATCCAAAACATAAAGTTTGCCATCAAAGGATTGAATGAGGTTATGATGTGCATAGTCATGGTGGATAAATCCATTGTCTTCTTTAGCTTTGCTTACTAATTCTTCATAGGGTGAGTTAATAAGAATCTCCAAGGCTTCATGGGCGTCCCCCAGGCACATATCCACATATTCAAGATATATTCTGTCAAAATCGGCTCTGCCCTTTTTTAACAAGGCTCTGAACTTCATTTCATTCATCTCTAATATTCTGTCCTTAAAGTTTTGGGGCCATTTCCCCAGCAGGTTTCTGGAGTCTGGCACCATAGACATGTCAAAGCCTTGAGAAGCCTTATGAAATTTGCTGAGCAAATGGGTTGCAGATTTCAGATCTATGGGATTTTGGTAATCCAATTCCCTTCCATCTACCCATCTTGTAAGATAATATTTCTCTCCATCATATTCATAAAATAGGCTTCCGTCATCTTTGGCCATGTAATCCATCACATTTTCAAAACCGTTTCTTTTCAGATGTTCTATTACAGACATTATGAAGTTCATTTCTTCCTCATCGTATATTACCCTTTTAAGTGAAAACATGCCTTTTTGGGTAGTTATTCGGAAAATATTCCTGACAGGGACAATGTCTATTATCTCTAATCCCATCATGTTGAAGAGTTCCAAATCCAAATTGTATTCCGAAAGTATTTCCCTATCTTTCTGTTTGTTCTCTGTCACAAATGTATCAATTGTCATTGCATCACTTCCTCAAGCTTCTTTGCAATCTCTTTTCTTCTTTCTTCCTTTCTTATGCCTCTCTCCATCTTTTTTAACAGTTCATATTCATTATAATTTTTCTTCTTGCCATAATATCTGTTCACTATTTTATAGAATCTTCCGGGTTGTATGAGCAGTGCCCTTATTATGTTTATCGAGTTGGCATCAAGAGGTTTTAGTGAGGAATATCCCTGAAGGACGCTTTCCAAATAAGCCAGGGATTTGGTTCCCACGCAGCTTTCCAAAAGGGATACCAAATCTGTTTCAATTATGTCATAGCTGCAGTTTTCCAAACTTGATATGAATATGTCTCCATCATCAAGGAGAGTTAAGGAATGTTTTTTAAAGGTTTTGTGGCATAGTTGATTTGTCTGCATGGCCATATAAACCCTTTCCATGTAACCGCTGTTTTTCAGTAATATATATGCCTCTTCCGCCTGCTTAATGTATTCATCTACATATTTGAGAAATATTCTATCGAATTTTGTGCTATAAGTTCCGGATTCTGCTATTTCCTTAAACTTCTTCAGTCGAACCGATTGCACTTTTACCTTGTCAATCCATCTTCCCCAGTCTACCTTTGCTCTGCTTCCTGTCGCCGGTATGAAGTTATTGGCTGCCGTATGGAATTTAGCCAACACCTCTCCTATTTTTCTTCCGTCTTCCTCGGAGGTTATGGAAAAACTCTTACCTTTCATACTATCCTCCAAGACATACAAGCTGCCGTCGTATTTTGTGTAGTATTTCCCTTCCAGAGTCTTACATAATGCAGATATGTTTTTAAATCCTTTGCTTTTTATATGATTATATGCTGAAGCAACAAAAAGCAACTGTGCTTCATCCTTTTTCATTTTTTTAAAAATTTTATCTCCCTGGTTGGTATATGTTAAAATCCCCTTGTCTCCTTCGTGCATGTTGTAAACCTTAAGTCCATATTCATTCTGTATCAAATCTCTGATCTCGCGCCGTTTGAACTTTCCATGCTTCCCGGACACCCTATCACCTCTTTCTGCTCTTAAGCCGTCTATTTACTATTTTTTCTTTCTCCTTCAGAAGCTCTTCATACTTCTCTCTTTTCTTTACAAGCTTCTTCAATATCTTTATTTCATCTTCCAATTCATCTATCCTCTTCTTGTAAAATTCCACGTCTTCTGCAGGTGAAGAAGAATAAATCATCTCTTCATCCAACATTCTGATATCTCTACGATTATGGCCTTTTCCCATAAATATCACCTCTATCTTATTAAAGCCTGATAAACTCATTAAGAAAACTCTGCCTCAGCTTGAAATCATCTCTCACATCATTCAATCTTGACATGAAGTTTTCCATAGTCCATGGCTGCTTCTCCACATAATATTGAAGTCCTACCTGCCAGAAATCCTGTGGGAAAAGGGCAAAACATTTTATCACTTCCAATTCCCGCTGATTTATGGGATAGTACTTGCAATATTCATTTAGTATGAAATCCGCCTTGGCAATATCCCATATCCCGTGTCTCATGTTCCTTATCACAAGGCTTGCAACATCGTGAAGCCTTGTGTCCATTATGCAGTAGTCAAAATCAATGATCCTCATTTCTCCATAAGGAGTGATCAGAAAGTTATGCTCTGCCATGTCGTGATGGCAAAATTCCCCTCTCTCCATGGCTTTTTGCGAAATATCATAATAGCTGCTTTTTTCCAATAGCTCTATTGCCTCATAGCCTTGTTCCATGAAAAAATCTATAAGGGGATAATAGGCTTCATCAAATTCATCCCTTACATCCTTGCTTTCAATGGTTTCTTTGAATAGTTTCATTTCATCCAGTCTTTTTCTGAAATTCTGAGGCCATTTACCGTAATATATCCTTGGCTTTGAATCTTCAGGAGGCTTGAAATCCTTCGCAGCTTTATGAAGATCCGCCGAAAGCTTAATGGCCTTCAGCAAATCATCTCTCTTCTTGAACTTGCACTGCCTGCTCTCAATCCAAGGCAGGGCATAATATATATATTCTCCATCTTCTATACATATGTCATTATCCAAGGTCATATCATAGGAGATTGGTGCAGTAAAACCTTTTAGGGTTAGATGATTTACCGCTGAGAATACAAAAAGAAAATAACTTTTTCGGGCATGAGCCCTTTTAAAGCATTTCATACCCTTGTCTGTATGCAACTTATATATTTTCCTTACCATTTCTTTACCCAGGATTTTGAAACCATATCTCTCCTCAACATATTGCCAATCCATCGCAATATCTCCTATTATGGTTTTTATGATAATATTTATATCATTATATGTATAAAGCCTAAAGGCGGTTACAAACATGGAACTCAGAGATTAGAGCTCAGGATTGTAAATTGCCCTTGGATCGGATTGCCATTGTCGGAAAATTCCTTTTGGGTTAGTCTCCGGCCACCAGCGTTTTAAGTATATATTGTGAATTTGTGAAAAATTTGGTAGTATAGTTTTATAAATACAAAGGGGGTTCTTTGAATGTTGGTTATGAAAAAGAACGGTACCTTTCAGGAGTTTGACATTGAAAAGGTCAAGAAAAGCATCGACAATTGCAGGTGCAAAGTTGACTGCTACATGAACCAAGGTGATATCCAAGCCCTTGCCAGTCAGTTTCACAAGGTGTTTTTACAGGTTACAAAGGATAACAACCATACGTCTTCATATGAAATAAGAGGCATTGTATATCATGTATTGATGGAAAACGGTTTTAGAAATGTAGCGAAATCTTATATGGACTTATGCTAGGTGTTCTTGTGCCATTGCCATGACTCACTTCTCTGTCACAAAATTTAAATATAATGATTATAATATATTATGTTGCGCGTATATTTAAATTAGCTTAAGTTTTAAAAACGAGGTGAGCTCATGCATATATGCATAGATGTAAGAGGTGCAAAGCTATATGCCGGAACCGGCATAGGAACATATACCATGAGGTTGATGCAGAACATTCAATCCATCGACAAAGAAAATTTCTATACCTTTTTTTGGCCCAATGGAGGCTATGAGCATTTTGCCAACAGAGAAAACACCAAAGTAATATTATTCGGTGAAAGAAACAAAAAATTCTGGGACGAGTGCTATCTGCCTAAAAGATTGAAGAGGCTGAGGCCGGATGTTTTTCATCTTCCCCAAAACGGTCTTGGCCTTCCCTTTCATAAATATTCCAAATATGTGGTTACTGTACATGACTTGATACCCTATACCATGCCTGAAACCTGCGGCAAAAGCTATCTGGATAAATTCACTACAGAAATGCCCTTCATATTGGATAAGTCCGACTTAATTATTACCGTATCCCAATATTCCAAGGATGATATAATAAAGTATTTTGATGTGCCTGAAGAAAAGATAAAAGTCATATATTTGGCGGCAGACAGCATGTTCAAGCATATGGACAAGGATGTTGCCTGGGATTTGCTCAAGCACAAATACAGCTACTCTACAGACTATATTCTATATATAGGAGGCTTCAGCCCAAGAAAAAATGTCGACGGACTCCTGAAAGCATATAAGGCCATATATAAAGAGCTGCCCGGTCGCTATGACCTTATGATACTTGGATCGTCAAAGGATAATCACTATGAAATGAAAAAAAAAGTAAAGGCATTGGGCATAGAAGAGAGAGTCGTCTTCACCGGTTACATCCCCTACGAGCATCTGCCTTTGTTTTATAATTGTGCAAGCCTTTTCGTCTATCCATCTTTTTACGAAGGTTTTGGACTCCCTCCCCTTGAGGCTATGACCTGCGGCACACCTGTTATAACTTCCAACGTGACCTCCATTCCGGAAATAGTGGATGGCGGAGCCATTCTTGTGGATCCTAACAACTTGGATCAACTGGCACAGTCAATGTATGATGTACTTATAGATACTAAATTGAGTCAGGAGTTATCATTAAAGGGAATGAAAAGAGCCTATCAATTCTCATGGAAGAAGACAGCTCTTGAAACCATTGAAGTTTATAAGGAGGTTATGAGCATGTAAATATGAATGCCAATGAACCCCTTTTATTTAGCATAAGAAGGGTTCATTGGTGCCACATAAGACGCGACAAATTCCTTCTGCACTATTTCAAAGTGCAGCTTTTTTGCTAATTCGATGGAAGCAACATTATCCTCCCTGGCTATGTACATTGGTACAATATCATCTTCATAGCATCGGTTTATCAATAGCTTTACCAGCCTCTCAGCTATACCCATACGTCTAAAGGCTTCTTCTATCCATACAACAATATTTCCATAACCATAGATAACATCTGAAACTTTACTGTATCCAACCAGTGAATCATCCATGATAGCTAAAAACTTCTTGCTATTCTCCACATATAAAACTTTTATAACTTGTCCTCCTGGCAAACAGATAACATCATTAACATCAAAGGTGCTTGGCACATGTTGGATCATTCTGTACATAAAAGATTGATCATAATTTCTTACTTTGATACCGCTTTGCATCAGGCTTTCATCTATTCCACCCGATGCCAAGTATCGGCATATACCTATTATCTCCTCTTCACTGAAATCTTGAGAACATGACATTGCAATTTCACCATCGTAACCAGACGCAATCAACTTGTAGAAAAAACGCTTGTTCAACGGTACATCTCTTTGCGGGCACAAGCTTACGGCTATTCCGTTTGTATATTTTTTATCCTTCAGTCCCAGATAATTCTCATAAAATAGTTTAAACTCCTTTATAACTTCCACCCTATCACACTCCTGGATGCACTTTTAATACTGAACTTTTCTACACATTTTCCCTTATCATCAAAATTAATTTTTTATATCTGGCTATAATATTAATATATTTTAATGTTAAAGAACATAGACAAATATTTATAGGTGAGCATATGAAGAAAAAGCTGATACTTATACTCATTCTGGCATCCTTTTTTCTATCCGGATGCGAAAATAAATCTGTTACCTTCTCCCAATATAGACTGGCAGAGGAACCAGAAATCAAAAAAACCCTCGGCATGCTTTCCGACGCCATATTGTCCGGTGATGCAAAAGGCTTTATAAACTGCTTTTCATCAGATTGTCCCTTTTTTCACAAAATAAACCAATATATGTCTTCACTGAAGTTAAATGATATCAACTTCAATGATTTTTCAATGGACATTGAGAATCTCACACCCCTTGGTGATGGGATAGAGGCTTCTGTAAAAATTAAATGGGATGCCACTGTAAAGGACAGCAAAAAGTGCGGATCTTTAGTGAGAAAAATATATTTATCCAGGGACAATGATATATGGAAAATCAAAGATTACAATTTCCATATCTATAGCAATCCCACAGTTGTGGTAGGCAGAAGCAGCCTTTTGTTGTCCAATGGAGAGCAAATGGCCAACGCCTTGGAATCTCAACTTTTGCTTGACACTCAACATCTCCAAAATACCGGAGATATAATACTCTTGGGAACTGCCTATGATAATGCCTCAATACTTGAAATGGAGATAAATAATTTAACCTACATAAGAGTCACGGAAGATTATCCCGGAAGAGGTTTAGGCATAGTTCAGGTCATACCCAACGTGGAGCAATATAGGCATGTCATCATAATACAAGGAAGTACACTTCAGGATGCCAAGGATTCAATAGGTTTTATGACAGATTATCTTATAGCTGAAAAATACATGGAGCCGGGAGTCTATATTATCAAGGACAAAAAGATAAGAAAGGCAGAGCTTCTGGAACTCACAAGCCTTACGTCTTTCGATTATAATAAGGCAACCGAAACACTGGAGAGAGCTAAAGGCATTATAGAATACAATATAAAACTCATATGTGATGAGATAGCTTTGGAAAAAGATAATATAATTTCTCTGATGAAAAACACATCTGATGAACACAGGAAGGATTACAAAGAAACTTTTTCATATAACTCTTGCCAAAGCAGTCAAAAACCACATCCTATCTCCATGGGATTGATATGTTCCTATCTTATCAATAAAGATTTATGTACAAAAGCATTTCAACTGCCGCCCAAAGGAAATGCGGATATATTGAATTCTGCTGCCATGAATGGGGAAGGCTTGAATGTATCATCCATGACAGCCCTATTGAGATTGGCAGGACTTGGGGAAAATCAGGTGTTCAGCCTAAGAAAAGGAGATGGTTCTATTGTATTTGCCAACATTGGTGAAGGATATGCATTGGATTTTGATTCCATTGTGTTCCCTGGGGTTTTTCAACACTGTCATTTAGAAGAGGCAGAACATATGGAAAACGAAGGATACTACATAGACTTTAAAAAGAATTTAACCAACATGGATAGTGAAGATATTATGGACAGCATAAATAAACTGCATAATGCCTTCAATCCGGAAAAAGATATCCTAAAAAGCAAAATGACAAGAGGGAAATTTTCTTCTGATGAAAACCTTCATCATATTTCTTTGCCTTACAATATTCATGACATTTATGTAATGCTGCAAGCAAATGCTCCATATTACCAAACAGGAAATGCTTTCAATTCTCTTAAGGAAGCCAGGGAATCACTGAAAGAAGCCATGGGTCAATTGCTATGGATAAAATTGAGAAAACATGTAATTAGCCTTGCCTCTAAATACCCCGGCAGCCAATATGATTACAGCCTGTATTCGGCAGGTTTGATAAATGTAAAACATCCGGAGGCATATGCAGAAGCAGCCAGAGAATCTGCACCCGTGAAGAAAAAATCCTCTGAAATAGGCTCTGCTTCTAAGGAAGCTGATGATAAAATTCGGGGCATATTGAGCCTATTGTCAACCATAAAGGAAAGAAATAAGGAAGAGGATTCTTTACTCCATCCTGATATATGCCTTGAAACAAAATGCGGTAAAGTCATAGATAAGGCATTGCTGGCTTATGGACTTTATGCAAATTTGTTTAATAAAGCTGAGGAAGCATGGATTGCCATAGGAGATGGTTCTTCCTATTTAGTGATAAAAGATGATTATGGATACAAATATGTTGATTGCAAATACAACTCTTTGAGCAGATTACCTGATTCCACAATATACCTTTGCTTTAATGAAAAATATGCATACAATGGCAGGCTGGGCATAGGCAGCAAACCGGAGTTTTTGAATTAGAACACGTATTTTCACGGAGAGTCCGCGGGTTAACACGGCGGGTTTTATCATTAACTTAATTGGAAATCAAAGGTATTCCTCCATTGTCTTTATATAAATCCTATAAATTCAGTTTTGCTTCAAGTCAAATCTTAATATATGGATCGTACACCGCATCCCTCGTGCCGCGTACCGCGTGCCACGAACCAAAATTAAAGAGGAATACCTAAGACCATATACAAGGATTTTTCAAAAAAACCCTAACTTTTGAACCCTAAACTCTTGGTTCATAGCTCTATAGCTCATAGTTCAATTATATAAATTCCTTAAATTCCACATGTTCGCTCAGTCTATTAAGAAGTTCTTTTATATCCTGGTCTCTTTCCCTCCTGCATAAAAGCAGAACATCCTCAGTATCCACCACTATCAAATCATTAACTCCTATTGCTGCTATAAGCCTATTCTCTCCACATATTATACAATCTCTGGAATCCATGTGGATGAACTTGCCTTTTACCTGGTTTCCCCATTCATCTTTTTCCATATACCTCTCCATTGCAGTCCAGTTACCTATATCGTCCCATTTGAAGTTGCATTTAATAACATAAACATCTTTAGATTTTTCCAAAACGCCATAATCTATAGATATGCCTTCTATTTTCCTATATTCTCCTTCTATTATGGATTCTTCCTCATCGGTGCCTAATCCATCTCTGATTCTTTTCATTGATTCATACATATCAGGTAAGTGCTTTTTATACTGCTTCAGGAGATAAGAAGCCTTCCAAATGAATATGCCGCTGTTCCATAGATATCTTCCGTCTTTAATGAATTCTATGGCTTTTTCCTTGTTAGGTTTTTCTGTAAACCTCTTCACCTTGTGGGTATCTATAGGCCAATGCCCATCTATCTTTTTGCCTACTTGAATATATCCATAGGCTGTCTCGGGTCTTGTGGGTTTTACACCTATGGTTATGAGAGCCTTATTGTTTTCAGCAATAAGAAGTGCCTGCTGAAGAGTGCTTATGAATTCTTTTTCATCTTCTATATGATGATCTGAAGGCAGAACTATCATAACTGCTTCTGGATCTTTTTTCAGAAGCTTCACGGCAGAATATCCTATGCACGTGGCAGTTTCCTTCTGCATAGGCTCCAATATAATATTATCTTCTATCAAATCCGGAAGCTGTTGTCTTATTATGTCCACATAATTATTATTGGTCACTACATATATATTCTCAACGGGTATAAGATTGCTGATTCTCGAAAATGTTGATTGTATCATGGTGTGGGGTCCCAAGGGCTTCAAAAATTGCTTGGGATAAGCTTTTCTGCTCTTTGGCCAAAAGCGGCTTCCCGAACCACCGCACATTATCAATGCATAGTTCATAAAAGCACCTGCCTTTCTTCATATTAACCATAATATGAAAAAAGGTGGTGCTTTGTTACCTCCTAAATGGATTAGTTTCCATTCTGGAGGAATCTCATGCATAGAATATTATTGTCTCAAAATGCTGTACTGGGCGTTAATCCAGATAGTCTTTTAAAAGCCTATTTTGCCGTCCTAGTTTGCTCTTGTCAGCAGGTTATATAATACCTGGACCATTTCTCCTCTGGTAGTAGTCTTGGTGGGATTCAGCTTATCTCCACTTCCTCCGATGATTCCAGTTACCACCAGATACTTCATGGCTTCCTTAGCCCATGGTTCAATACTGTCTGCATCAACAAAGGAGGCCAAGGATTTGTCTGTCATCCCTACTGGCAGCCTTGCTATAGCCTTCAGCCCATTGTATAACAGTGTGAACATTTCTTGACGGGTAATTTCTTTTTCCGGTTCAAACATGTTATATCCAACACCATTTGAAATACTCAACCCTTTTGCTGCTGCCAGATATCCGCTGTAATATGTGTCTACTGCATCTGCAAAATTATCCTTAGACTCTGTGTCAGGGGCTATTCCATATGCCTTCATGAACATTACTATAAATTGTCCTCGGGTCAGCTTTGCTTCAGGATTGAAATTTCCATCTCCCGTTCCTGTAGTGATTTCCCTTGCGGCTATAAAGCTTACAGCCTTGCTGTACCATGCATTTTCATCCACATCCTTGAAGTCTATTTTGTGATAGCCTACAGCATATTTGGAGAAATGCCTTGTGGTAAAGGTGACCATTCCTGTTACAGGGTCATATTTGCCGTTAGTTACCACTTCAAGTTGTCCTGAAGCATTTATATAATAAATGACTATAGCATTTGTATCCTCACCTTCTTTAGGAGTATAGGACACTGATACTGTCACATTTCCTCCAAACTGGGATATGCTTTTGTCACCGCCGGTGACAATGATATCGTATACCGGTCTGTCTCCTACAATCTGCTGTGCTTCAGGTAATAGTGAAGATGCATCTACTCTGTTTATCTTTATTTTCAAATCCCCTGCTGCTTTCTCCGAAAGATCGGATATGGTATTTGAATCAAAGGTTATGGAACCAACAGGAGTTGATATGGTCAATGAGTTAATTCCTGCCTTTGAAGCCTTAGTTACAGCCTCTTTAGGAGTAATGTTCTCTATTGTTGTAGCATTTGCAGTTGCTTCCACCTTTAGTACAACATTTACTATGGCGCCTTCTCCAATCTTTTCAGCTTCTTTCATAGCTTTATCAACGGCATCGCTTATCTGTTCCAGGCTGAATGGAGCAACCCAATTGCCATCTCTGTCATTTGTTTCTTTGACTGTTATGATAGCAGTTACGTTATTTTCAAAAACTTTTATTTCTATCTGCGATATTCCCTCAGAAGAGCTTCTTCTTTCGTAATATGAACTATCTCTTCCACCGGATGAACCGCCTCTGCTGCTTTGTCCTGATATACTCACTTGCATCTCACCATAAACATCCGTACCATCTGTAGCAGTTGCGCGCACTATCACAGTACCATTACCTGTAGCTTGTAGTAATCCTGAAGTATTTATAGACGCTCCTGTTCCTGAGACTATAGACCATATAACATCCTGGCTTGCTCCTTCTGGAAGTACCTTTGCCAGCATTTGTAAAGCGCCATCTTTGGTTGTGATGCTGCTTTTACCATTCATACCGCTAACTATAATAGAAGTGGCAAATATCGGTAATGTAACAGTGTCTGATACTGCCGGGCTTTCATTATGGCTCTGTGTAGCCTTCATGCGCATATAAGCAGTTACAGTGGTTCCCGGTGCTGCTATCTTGGTCCTTGTCTGGTCATACACAATACCGTCAAAACTGTATTCCGCACCTGGTATCTCAGGAATCCATACTCTAAACACGCCGATTTTCTTGTTATAGGTGTAGTTCAGCTTAAAGACCGGCGGAGCTTCCTGATTTGCCTTTTCCAGATTAACAGTGATACTGTTGGGCATAGACGCATTGTGAGTGCCTGTTTCTTTGTATCGAATATGAATCGTCACTGTTTCTCCACCAATATATCCACCTTTACTGAACACACCGCTCCAAGGTTCATCGCCAAACTTGTATTCGGCATTGTCAACGGGCATAATGTTTATACTCCGACCATCGCCCTCTTGACTTACTGTATAATCCAGTATCGGTACTTGCGGATTGTCTAGTTTTATAAAAGTAACAGGTCCTATACTCGCATAAGGCCCTGCCTTATGGGTTTGTGTCTCTTTGATGCGAGCATAAAAAGTTGTGGGAGAAGAATCAATGGTAAAGCCGTCAAACTCATTACTTTCCTGCCATTGTATTCCATCCATGGAATATTCTGCATTGTCAATGGAGTTTACCCTATATGTAAAAGTAACACCATTACCGGTATAACCGCCTGTAATAGCTGCAATAACCGAGCCATCGGCTTTCTCTACATTGACAGGAGATGTAGCTACAAAACCATCACAATCAGTGGCTTTGACGGTTACAGTAATGGTTTTCCCAATATCCTCCTTTGATATAATATATGTGCTTTCAGAACCTATTATGGTTTCGCTGCCGCTTCGCCTCCACTCATAAATCAAATCCCCTGTCACTGTAATTGCAGGTATGATAGTCAGCTTGCTTGTGTCTACTGACAGGGTTTCACCAAACTTTGGAGTTCCCTCAATTGTTACTTCTCCTGAAAGTACAGCATTATTTATTACAGTGAGGGTAAAAGTGAGTGTAGCTTTCGTGGATGAGGGATTGCTGACTTCCAGTTCTACTGGATAGGTTCCCTTTGGTAATCCGGCGGCAATTTTTAATCGATTTGATGCCTCATCCCAGGTAATCTTTTCATGACCTGATTTTTTTACCACAGTTATAGGTAAGGTTCCACCCAGGTTATAGGCATTTGTATAGGTATCATGATACCCTACTGCCAATGTCATCTCCGCAGGTCCATTTATGGTCGGTGGATCGGAACTAAACATAACCCTCACTATAGCTCGATTGGAATAAGCCCAAATACTCCCCCCTTAATGCTGACTTTGCAGAAGTAGTAATGGATTCCCGCCGAAAGATCATCAGGAGTGTTGAAATTTTTATCAGTAGCTCCGGGTAACTCTCTAGCATCGCTCCCATAAACATCTATAGTATTATAATACCACTGATAGCTGATGGGCTCCTCTGGATCAGAAAATGCCGACACAGACAGAGTATAACTGGTATATCCCTTTAATAATGTAACAGACTGGGACTGGGTAATTTGAATGCCATTTCGCACCACCGGTTGATAGGCAGCTTTATTTCCCGCCCCATCTTCTGCGATAACATTATAGTAATAGGTATTGGTATAATCCTGCCACGCCCACGAAAAGGTTCCAATATCCATAGAGCCCCCAGCGTTTTGCAGTTCCCCATTAGCTTCGCATTCCTCAACGGTACGAATATTGTCCTCAGCTGACCGATAAACATAGTACTTTAGTTGATTTTGGTCGCTTACATCATCTGTAGCCTTTGTCCAGGTCAGGATAATCTTTTGATTAGTTGCGTAGTATGACTGGATGGAAATGATTCCTGAGCCTCCTGGAACCGGCGGTGTCTCATCTACTGATGATTCCACATCAGAAGCATATACAGCATCTGTTACCGAGATTCCTTCATCCTGCACTGCGATTTCTGGTGTCAATTCTCCAAAGGCAATAATCTCTGGATTTCCAACAGCTTCAGCTTGATAGCTTTCTAAATTCTCTTCCGCTGCATATGCAGGTATAAAGCCTGTGGTTATGATACTGAAAATAAGTACAAAAACTAAAAATAAGGACAGAAATTTACAACCATTTTTCTTTTTCATTTTGATTCCTCTTTTCTTATAGAGATTTATTTCGCACCTATAGCAATAGCTGGCATGCTTTATTCTTTTTGTAAATTAGATATTTTATTTCATATTATTACATTTACTTACTAAAAAGTAAAGTGAGTCAAAAGTTCTGTTTTTCAAATGGACCTATTGAGATTTATAAAAAAATTGGACCATAGCATCTCTATTGACTGCTATGATCCAATTTTTTTATTGATCCTTTATTCAATTACCCTGATTACATTTGCTTCAGCCTGAGGTGGATATATCATTATCATGGGACCGTCTACAAAGTCCACCTGAACCTTCATACCCTTTTTAAGATCGCTGGGTTTCAGCTCTTCATCGGAGTAACCTTTATATATTTTGGTGTTTTCTCCTATTAAGACATTGGCTTTATCATAGGTGCCTATTGGAGCTTCGTCGCTTTCTACAAATATTTTTTCCAGCTTATTATCCTTGCTAAAGGTCAATTCTGTTATTTTACCCACCACATCTGCATTTTCTATATTAGAAATCAGCCATCTGCCATCAAAATTCCTCAGGGTTATATATTGCTTTTCTGTAAATTTGGCTCCTGTTGAATCTGTATAGATAAAATCGACTTCATATGTGTATGCTTTTTCGGATTTGTACTTCTCTGTTATCTCATAGTTTTCAACCCAAGGGCTTGATGTGCCTGTTACCCAGCCCATTGAGACAAAATAATCATACATTTGTTTTTGAAGTTCTGGTGACATAAGAGTATACTGTAGAACTCCGTTTCTTATCTTAACCCCTTCTGCCCAGGTTTTGACAACGCCCAATTGGTCTTGAGGAGCAAGTATTTTTATGGCCTCTTCCAGCCTTGATATCTGCATTTTCCTGGCTTCCAATTCAGTTGAGTCGATTATGACAGAGTTGGTCTCAGCATCCCAATCAATCTTGGCTCCTAAAGCTTCGGATATAACTCTTATGGGCACCATAACCCTGTTATCCGCAGGTATAGGCGCTACATCAGTTTTCAATTCTTTTCCGTTTAATACCAGCTTTATAACCGGGTCTGCAAAAGTCATAGACGCAAAGCTCAATGCAGCCACCGATGCTGTAATTATGATAAATTTTCTTAATTTCATATGAATTCCTCCTAATCTTAATTTCCATTTTCATATAATTAGACATAAGACCATATAAAAAAGTTCCTCAATTATTATGCCCTTTTGCCATAATTATTTTTTAGATTTCATAATACATAAACTGATGTAATTTTTAATGGTATAATCATATTAATAAAAAATGCAACTCATTTTTCAACTAGGAATTGCGATGTTAATATAATTTAAAGGAGGTCTCTCTATGAAACTACCCAAATGGGTAGCAATAGTGCTAATTGCATCTTTGCTCCTTAATATCAAAGCCACCTTAGATATTAGCTCCATGAAAAGTGAAATCAGAAATCTTCAAATTAATATAAGCTCCATAAACAGTTCTTTAGATAACACTATATCAAGCGGTATAGACAGAATTGAAAGAACTATAGAAAAAGAAGGAAGTATTGTAAGTGAGTTTAAGTATGAGAATCTTGGAATTAAAGATAAGAAAGTGGATTTTATCCTAAGTGTAAAGCCAAAGGTTTATAATGAGGGTGAGAAGCTCTATTTCCTCATAAAGGCAGGCAATAACAGTCCACAGCTTATACCTGCAGAGACGGAGGATAATGTCAGCTTTACAGCCAATGCTACTATTTCTATATTTGATGAAGCAAATGTTGATTTGGTAATCGAAGGTGAAAGCAATAAGAAGACAGAAAAGCTGGATACCATCTATCCCATTGCCGACAAGTACGCAGCTAGAATAAACGCCAGGTCTCTTGGTGGCTCTATAAAGCGAAATGCTGGCAGCTCAAAGCTTATTATAAACCATGAGTATGAGCTGATTAACCCCAAGCCTGATGGTGATGGCACTAGAATAAAAGAGGCAAATCTAGATATAGAGCTAAATGGAAAGGTCATTGATACTTTTCCTATGAAATTAGAAAATACATCAAAACGCGAAAGATTTTACTTATTGCTAAAGGATTATGAGCTTCAGTGCAATACAGGTGATGAAATAATCATATATATCACAGCCAAAGATGATATGGGTTTAAACTATAAATGCCATATGGAAGGATGGATTGTAGAAGAAAACGGCGGGTTAGATCATTCTCCAGGAAGATACAACTTTAGAAATGTTGAGGTGTATTAAAGTCATGGAAGGCAAAATAATGTTTCTGATAAATCTTATCACTGGTTTGTTCTTTATAGCTATAGGTGCAATAGTCAGATTCGGTAAAGCCAGCTGGCTTATCGCCGGCTATAATACTTCCTCCAAAGAAGAAAAAGCAAAGTATGATGAAGCAGCCCTATGTAATTTTGTAGGCAATCTTATGTTTGTCCTTGGAGGAATAGTTCTTGTCATGGGCATCCTGTCACTTCTTATTACTTCCCATCTTGGAATAATATTGGGAGTGGGATGGACTCTCTATGTGGTGGTGATTATTGTAGGAGTCATCTATGCCAATACAGGCAATAGATTTAAGAAAACCAGGTAACTGGTGAGTTCCATTCAGGTGAAGGATTTAAGGCACTTGCAATGGTATGATAAACAGAGCATACCATTGGAGGGCTAATGGGTGTATCGATACACTTTTAATAATTATTCTAAAACCATTTTTATAATCTCTTTGATATATTCATTATTGCTATATAATCTTTTAAAATAAAATCAGATAGTATGTACTGATTTTATTTTTTTATGCAAAAGAGGAGGACCCGATGAAGACCATAATACCAAAGACAGCTGCCATCCATGGCATCACCGGCTTCGGCAGAAGCTCTATTTCTGTAGTAATACCTGTACTTTCATCCATGGGCATTCAGGTTTGTCCTTTGCCTTCAGCAGTATTGAGCAGTCATCCCGGCGGCTTTGCCAATTACACCTTCTATGAACTTACCAATGAGATGGAGCAGGCTATTGAATGCTGGAAAAAGGAAAATATTAAATTCGACTGCATATACAGCGGCTTTCTGGGTTCTGCCAAGCAAATTGAATTGGTAAAGAGACTCATAGAATACAATGACAGCAATCTTATAGTAATTGATCCTGTTATGGGAGACCATGGAAAACTCTATAAAATAACCGACGAAGATATGATAAATGGGATGTTTTCCCTGATAGAAAAATCCTACGTTATAACTCCAAATATGACAGAAGCATGTTTGCTTGCAGGTGAGGATTATGATGACAAAGCTTTAGATTTTCAGGAAGTGAAGCATTTGCTTCAGAAGCTTTCTGCTTTAGGTCCTGCCAATGTGGTCATAACTGGAGTAGAAACTTCAAATGGAAGTTGTGGAAATTTTGGATATAGCAGAAAAGATGATTCTTACTGGAAAGTAGATTACAAACATATACCGGCTCAGTATCCTGGAACAGGTGACATATTCGCCAGCGCACTTACAGGCTATATTGTGAAAGGATTAGATTTGCCCAGCGCAGTGGCTAAAGCCAGCAGATTTGTATCATTGGCTGTTGAGAAAACCTACATTGCCGGAACACCTGTAAGAGAAGGAATTCTATTGGAAGATATGCTGTTTGAACTCAATAATGAAAATAATATTGGGAGAGGTGAAATGATAAATGAGTAGAAATTTCAGTATAAGAGATATTGTTATCATAGGCATGTTGGCTGCTTTTTGCACTATAGGCACTACCATAAAGATACCCTATGGAAATGGAGCAATGGTGCATCTTGGCTCTGCGGCCATATACACCACAGCGCTGCTCTTCGGTGGAGTGTATGCCGGTTTTGGAGGAGCAATAGGTTCAGCCTTCTTTGATCTTTTAATGGGCTTCTCTCCTTACACAATATGGTCATTTTTCATAAAAGGTATAGCCGGATATATAGTAGGCAGCATTGCCCATTCCGGTGGTGCCCAAGGCAAAAGCTTCATTAGAAATGTAATGGCTGTTATAGCGGGTGCTGCTTGGACCCTTGTGGGATATTTGGCAGCATGGACAGTTGTCATAGGGAAGTTTGAGGCAGCTTTGCTCAATATTCCAAGCTCGCTAATCACTTCCACCGTTGGCGCAGTTGTTGCATTACCTCTGGCAGCCGCATTGTACAAGCCTATATCCAAATTGAATATGAATTAACAAAAAGTGAGGCACAGAGAACCGTCCCCAATGTATCAAAAGGTCATTGCATTTCCTGTAATGACCTTTTTTATAAGAGAATTTACATCTTCATTCTGGGTTATTGATTCTTAATTATTCTTGTCGCATTGAGCACAGCCAAAAGAGCAACTCCAACATCTGCAAATACAGCTTCCCACATGTTAGCAAATCCTAATGCTCCCATAATCAATACGGCCAACTTGACTCCCAATGCCAATATAATATTCTGCCATACTATCTTTCTTGTAAATGCTGCGATCTTTATACCCTCAATAAGCTTAGAAGGTTCATCTGTCATGATCACTATATCAGAAGCTTCTATGGCTGCATCAGATCCCAGGCCACCCATGGCGACTCCTATGTCTGCCATGGTGAGAACAGGGGCATCGTTTATTCCATCACCGACAAATACTATATTTCCTTTTTCCTTCTTTTCTCTCTTTATCTTTTCCAGCATTTCTACCTTTTCGTGAGGCAGCAGTTCATAGTGAACTTCGTCCAGATTCAGCTCTTCTTTTACCTTTATTGCTGTCGTCTTATTGTCGCCTGTTAACATGACAACGTTCTTTATACCTGCTTCCTTCAGCGCTTTCACTGTATCCGCCGAGTCTTTCTTTATCTTGTCGGATATAAGGATATATCCCGCATATTTGCCTTCAACAGCTATATGGACTATTGTATCATTTGCTTCAACTTTCCTATAGGATACGCCTTCTGCTTCCATTAGTTTTTCATTTCCAACCAGTATTTCACCTGATTCGGTTTTTACCCTGATTCCTTTTCCTGTTATATCTTCATGATATTTAATAACCGAAGAGTCTATATCTTTTCCATAGGCTTCTCTTATGGAGAGAGCTATAGGGTGATCGGAAAAGCTCTCTGCTGTTGCAGCATATTTCAACACTGCTTCCGCATCAAATTCGCCTTCATTGATTATTTCATTTACCTTAAACACTCCTTCAGTAAGGGTTCCGGTCTTGTCAAATACCACTGTATGAATGTTGTTCAAAGCCTCAAGATAATTACTGCCTTTTACCAGAATGCCTTTTTTGGAAGCCCCTCCTATACCTCCGAAAAAACTTAAAGGTATGGATACAACCAAGGCACATGGACAGGATACAACCAGGAATATTAGGGCCCTATAAATCCACTGGGAAAACGTATTAAACCCATAAACCATAGTAGGCACTAAAGCAATACCCAAGGCAGTGAAAACTACTATAGGTGTATATACTTTGGCAAATTTGGTTATGAAGTTTTCTGTGGGAGCCTTCTTCAAGGCCGCATTTTCCACAAGATCAAGTATTTTTGCAACGGTAGACTGGGAATATTCTTTATCAACCCTTACGGTTATCATCTTATCTTTGGCTATGAAGCCGCTCAAGACATGATCTCCCGGCTTCACCATCCTGGGAACAGATTCTCCTGTCAAAGCAACAGTATCCATTGAAGCTTCTCCCTTCACCACGGTACCATCCAAAGGTACTCTTTCCCCCGGTTTTACAAGAATAATATCTCCTATCCTTACTTCTTCGGGAGAAACTTGCTCCACCGTTTTTCCAACAACTAAATTTGCGTGGTCAGGTCTTATATTCATAAGAGACTTAATGGATCTTCTGGAGCGGTCAACAGCAATATCCTGAAATATCTCTCCTATATTGAAAAATATCATAACTGCTACAGCTTCAGGATATTCTCCCATAGCAAAGGCTCCTATGGTGGCAATGGTCATGAGAAAGTTCTCATCAAACAACTGTCCTTTGGATATATTTTTCAATGCTCCCAAAATGACTTCCCATCCGGACAATATATATGCTGCAACAAACATGCATAATCTTATGAGGCCATTTGATTTGAAGATTATGGCTGCCACATAGATGGCTAAAGCACCTAAAAGCTTCAGTATCTCTATATTTATTTCATTGTCTTCTTCCTCTTCTACTATTGGCGCTATTTTTCTTTCAACAATTTCAACGCCTTCTTCTATCTTATCTATTGTGTCTTTTACTTCACCAATGATTCGTTCTCCATCTGAAACATTTTGATATTCCAATACCAACCTTTTGCCGACAAAATCTATAGAAGCATTGTGAATACCATCAATTTCTTTAATGCGGCCTTCCATCTTAGCTGCACAATTGGCGCAATGGAGGCCTTTGATGATGAATTCTCTTTTTATTATTCCTTCCATAATATTTCTCTCCTTACAATAACATAGCCTAGGGTATCACTCATGGTCTTGTTGCACGCTGCATGGCCTAGAGTATTCCTTTTCCGTCCTGTCTCGTGACTCGTGTATTTTTACAATATTCCTCTGAAGGCTAATATGCAGCACGCGCTTCGCAATGTCAAAATATTCACTAGGTTTCGGTCTCGCCTATCCATGCATCAAGTGAGCCATAGCTTGGTCGAATAATTGTTTTACATGTTCGTCATCCAGTGAGTAGTATATGGTCTTGCCATCTCTCCTGTACTTTACCAGCCTTGCATCCTTAAGGACTCTAAGCTGATGGGATATGGCAGATTGGTTCATATTGAGAATGGTTGCTATGTCACATACGCACATTTCAGATTCAAAAAGGACATAAATTATCTTCACTCTGGTGCTATCGCCAAATACCCTAAATAGATCCGCCATATCATATAGCAAATCATCATCAGGCATGTTTTCACTTATTCTTTTTACTAGATCTTCATTGATTACGCCACAACAATCCACCTTTGCTTTATCGTCTGCCATGAACATCCAACCTCCTTCTATGTATGAATGTGTGAATATATGAATATCTGTTCATATATTCAATTCTATTTTATTCCTTTTTTTCATATATGTCAATGCATATTATTCAGATTTTAAAAATATAATGGATTGAACCAGGTTTTTATTGAGGCTTCTTTGGAAGGATGGTTTTATGAGAAAAGAAATTTTATTGTCTTTTAGAATAGGTGCTGCATTTATCGGAACAGTCATAGGAGCAGGCTATGCATCAGGTCAAGAAATAATGCAGTTTTTCACAGTATTTGGCCCTTATGGCTTTATAACGGTCATACTTTCAGGATTGATGTTTTTTATAGCAGCCAATTCCATATTAAACATATCGGATCAACTGAAGGCTTACGATTACAAGGACTTTGTAAGCAAGCTCTGCGGCAAAAAAATCGGTTTTCTTTATGATTCTATGATTACTCTTTTCTTATTCTTGGGTACCTCTATCATGTTTTCGGGCAGCTGTGAAGTTTTTAAAGCTTTTTTCAAAATACCCAAAATTGCAGGAATACTCATCATATGCCTTCTTACCCTTCTGGCAGTTTTTAAGTCCCTTGAAGGCTTATTAAATGTAAACTCCATAATTGTTCCTGTAATATCCTCTGTGGTAATATTTACTTCTTTCATGATTTTCAAAGATGGCAACATATCGCTGGCATTGGATAATATGGATGCAAACAGCAATATTTCTGCCTTTAAGCCCTTTTTCTTCATGTTATTTTATTGTTCCTATAATTTGATCCTATCTTTGGGAGTCCTTTCTGCCTTCCCAAAGGATATAAAAAATAAAAATGTGTTGCGGCTTGGAGCTTTTATAGGAGGCTTCGGTCTGATGGTCCTCGCTTTTTTATTGAATTCCCTTATCTTCATGCATATGCCTCAAATATTAGATGAATCCATGCCCATGTTATATATTACAAAATATTTCCATCCTTATTTTAAATATGCATTGGCCCTATGCATCTGGGGAGAGATATTTTCCACCGCCGTATCAGATGTGTTCAGCCTTGGAAATCGCATCGCCGGCAAAAAAAAGTACAGCTATAAAGCTATATGTACATTAATCGTATTTCTTTCCATACCTTTATCTCTATTTGATTTCAAATCCCTTGTGGCATTCTTCTATCCTTTGTTTGGAGCATTGTCAATGTTCCTCATGGTTTATATAGTTTTCAAAGGTTCAGGCAAACACAATATTGCATAAACCTTATCCATATAAAGATATATGATTAGAGTCAGCATGGCCGAGTATGCACATGTAAAAGAATCATTGTCTCCTACATCAACCATTAGTACCGCGTCATACGCTTCCCCTGGTTGAAGTCTTTTGCGAATAGGACTTTATAACTTCCGACTGTGATTGAAAGCTTATATCTGCACATGCAGTTATTTCTTCTGCTTCACTTGTCTTAGGAATTCTTATCAACATGTTCAAATCGCCACAAAATCACTTAGTTACGTCACCATATCCTGATGTCATATTTTTCACAATACTTCTTTATATTATGTGCATTATGTTTCTTTTTCAAAATTTATTTCTAGTACTGGAACATACACGCATAGTACCTCCCTTTCATTTGCAAAACATGATGTTTAAGACCTTAAAGCGGCTTTATTCCATAAGTCTGCAACAAAATTATATCATTATAGTTTTGGGATAAAATGAAATATTCTTATATTTATTTGGCATAAAATTGTTTACATACCAATATTATTTATTACACATCTATAAATTTTGTAATAAAAGTATTTATTTTTTTCTTCAGTATGTTATAATGTTAATGTAAATTTATTAACAAAGTCTCGAAAGGGGAAGGTTTTATAAATGAAAAAAATATTATCATTGGCACTAGTAGTAGTATTAGTAGTAGCTATGGCTGCTGGATGCGCTCAAAAAAGTGAACCCGCTACGGCTCCACCGGCAAATGAGCCTGCAACAGGAGAATCTGGTTATAAAGACGGTACTTACACAGCAAAAGGTGAAGCTGACGAAAGAGGTTGGACACCTGAAGTTACAGTAGTAGTAAAAGATGGCAAGATTTCTGAAGTAAAATATGACGAAGCAAGAGCCATGAACAAATCAGAGGATGCCGAATACATTAAGACCTTTAAGGATGCTAAAAATGTGGACATCGTTTCTGTTTACAAACAGCTTGGTGAATCTTTGGTAGCTGCTCAGGATGCAGAAAAGGTTGCTGCAGTATCAGGTGCTACAACTTCCTCCACAAACTTCAAAACATTAGCAGCTGAAGCCATGGCTCAGGCAAAAGACGGTGACAACCTGAAAGACGGCACATACAAAGCTACAGGCAAGACAGATGAAAGAGGTTGGACTCCTTATGTTACAATTACTGTTGCAGAAGGCAAAATAACTGCTGCAACTTATGATGAAGCTTCATCCAGCGCAGTTGTTTACAAATCTCAAGATGAAGCTTACAAATCAAGCTTTAAGCAGATTAAGAACGTAGATGTGGCTGCAACATATGAAAAGTTCGCTAACGACTTGATTGCTTCACAGGACATAACTAAAGTGGATGTAACAGGTGGAGCTACACATTCTGGAGAAAACTTTAAAACTCTTGTAGAAAAAGCATTGAGTCAAGCAAAATAATTATACAAAAATATGCATAAAAATAAGGTGCTATACAAGCGCCTTATTTTTATTTTGTATCTATTCTTATTTAATAACTTATATATTTGGCATTCAATGGTTTTATTATTTAATCACTACCCTATGGTATGTCTTCTTCCCTTTTTTCATCATCAATGCTCCATCCTTGAAATCATCCAAAGTGATGATGCGGTCTATAGAATCCACCTTTGCATCGTTTATAGTAAGTCCTCCCTGAGTGATGAGCCTTCTCCCTTCACCTTTAGAGGGCACTAATCCTGTTAAGACTGCCAAATCTATGACATTCATTCCATCTCCCAACTGCTGCTTGTCAATTTCGGTTGAAGGCACCATGTCCAGATTACCGCCTCCACCAAATAATGCTTCTGCCGCTTCCCTTGCTTTTACGGCTTCTTCCTCGCCATGCACCAGCTTTGTTACCTCAAAGGCAAGAACCTTCTTGGCTTCGTTTATTTCATTGCCGGGCAGAGAACCTAATCTTCTTACTTCCTCCATAGGCAGGAATGTCAAAAGTGCCAAACATTTTTCTACATCCGCATCATCAACGTTTCTCCAATATTGATAGAAATCGTACGGGCTGGTTTTATTGGGGTCAAGCCATACTGCACCTGCCTGGCTCTTTCCCATTTTCTTTCCATCACTGGTGGTAAGAAGTGTGAAAGTCATGCCGTAAGCAGGTTCACTTTCCACTCTTCTGATTAAATCTGCACCGGCGATTATATTGGACCATTGGTCATCTCCTCCCAATTGGAGCCTACAGCCATATCTTCTGTATAGTTCAAGGAAGTCATAGGCCTGCATCAGCATGTAATTGAACTCGATGAATGTAAGACCCTTTTCCATCCTATTCTTGTAGCATTCGGCGGTGAGCATTCTGTTTACGGAAAAATGAACACCTATTTCTCTTAGAAAATCCACATAATTAAGCTTTAACAGCCAGTTGGCATTGTTATCCATGATAGCTTTGCCATCGTTAAAATCTATGAACTTTTCAAACTGTACCTTAAATTTCTCAGCGTTGCTTTGAATTTCTTCCAAAGTAAGCATCTTTCTCATATCTGTCCTTCCGCTGGGATCTCCCACCATGGTTGTGCCTCCGCCAAGAAGAGCTATTGGCTTATGTCCGGCTCTCTGCATGTGAGCCATTACCATCATTTGCAGGAAATGTCCTACGTGAAGGCTATCTGCAGTTGGGTCAAAACCTATATAAAAAGTAACCGGCTCCCTGCCCAACAGCTCCCTCACTTCTTCTTCATGAGTTACTTGCTGAATAAAGCCTCTTTCTTTCAAAATGTCATAAACATTTTTCTTTTCCATCTAAAATTCCTCCTATCTATAGATATTGTGTAAAAAAATAAAGCCATTCATCCCACATAGGGACGAATGGCTCGCGGTACCACCCTAATTGGCAAAAATGCCCACTCTTAAAGGATACAGATAATATCCCCTTCCTTAGATAACGGTGGAAGCTTCCGTCTCGGCCTACTGATATTTCAGCCTGCAGCTTAAGGGTGTATTTCGCAGATTTTGCCTTCCGGCTCGCACCAACCGCCGGATCTCTTTGAGGCATCTTTCTGTTACTTCTCCCTGTCATCGCCTTTATATGAATTTTATTATATATTTGATATAATTTCCTGTCAATAGGGAAAAGTTGCTTCGTAAATTTTTATGAGAGAAACCCATAATTTTTTAAGTATTAAAATCTTTTCTTTGGTACAAAATGTCCTCCTATTGAAGATCTAACATCAGTAAATGTTATAAATGCATTGGGATTTATTTTGCTTACCACTTTATTTAATTTTGCTATTTGCTTTCTCTCCAACGCTATGTTCAATAAGTAGCTTTTACCTTCCAGACCCATTCCTTCAAATATTGTGACACCAAACCCTTCATCTCTGAGAACTTTTACAACATCCTGATAATTGTCTTTTACTATTATTTCCGCTGAAACCCTTCCCAAGGACAGCCTTTCTTCTATCTTTCCGCCGATGATGTTTCCTGATGCATAACCTAAGCAATAGGCAATTATAAGTATAGGTTTGTTAAGATTGCCGACCACATTTCCAAGAACAATGAGATAAATCATAACTTCAAAAAAACCTAAAAATGCTGCTATCCTCCTGTTTCCTTTTACTAGCAAAATTGTTCTCAATGTACCTATTGACACATCGGTTATCCTGGCAAAAAAAATAAACAGAGCTTGTACAAATACCGGCATTTACTTCTCCCACTTTCGCAAAAAAATTGACATAAAAATTTTCTATCATTGATATTATTTTCCCTTTCTATTTTATACAAAATTTTCATTAAAGGAAACAAGAATTTTAATCCATGCAAGCCTTAATTTGAGGCTTGTTTACTTTTTATATTTTTCTTTTATATATGCAAAATAAATATGAAAACTGCATTTAATTCTGCATGTTTTCGACAGCAAATCCAAAGGAGGTTGTTTATGAGTAGGAGTAGATATAAAAGATTATTTGCCTTTATGTTGTGCATATTGGTCATTTCCTTGTCTCTTCTAGGATGTGCCAATAATCAATATACAAGGAGAATTTCGACACCAAATCAAGAAAATAACAACCTGATCAACAATAGACAAAACAGCAACAGAAATATGACCAACAACAACTTGAATGAAGACGGGTTGGGGCTAAATAATATTACAGGACCAAATAACAGAAGAAGCAATATATGGGGCAATGTAGATTATAACAACAGAATATCAGCAAGCTCAGAAAAAGCTGATGTATCTTATGGAAAAGTCAAGGTGCCAAATATCGTTATAAGATCTGGTCCTGGCAGCAATTTTTCTAAAGTTGGTACAGTAACATCAAATCAGAAACTAAATGTTTATGGAAAGGCTGGCAACTGGTATATTGTTCAGGTTCCCGGAACTAAGAATATAGGATGTGTAGAAAGCAAATATGTTGAACCTTATCCTTCAGGAACCGAGAAAAAGCAAATACCAAATGTAACACCACCTGTAGTAAATAACAACACCGGCAATACTGGAACCGGAGCTGGTGGCGGTACAACTACCGGCACAGGCACAACAACCGGAGGTGGAAAAAACACCGGTGCTGGCACAACTGCTGAGGATGCATCAGGAACAGGCGTTATGACAGCCGAGGAGAAAAAGATACTTGAATTGTGCAATGCAGAGAGAGCAAAAGTTGGAGCTCCTGCCCTTAAAGCCAACAACGACTTGACAAAACTGGCTCGTATGAAATCAAAGGATATGGTGGATAAAGGATATTTCTCTCATCAATCGCCGACTTACGGATCACCCTTTGACATGATGAAAAATTATGGAATATCTTATATGTATGCCGGTGAAAATCTGGCTCAAAACACCACTGCGGAAAAAGCATTTCAAGCATGGATGAATTCTGAAGGTCATAGAAAAAACATCCTGAATCCCAATTTCACTGAATTGGGTGTAGGTATAGCTTCCGCAGACGGCAGCAAGATGTACACTCAGATGTTTATAGGCAAGTAGCTTTAAAAAAGTAACCGCAGGATTGAACCTGCGGTAGCTTTACATAGATGCATTTTTCTGAGATGCAGTACTTCTCTGAAGTTCATTTTCCGATGCTGCTATTACTACTGCACAGGCAGTATCACCTGTAACATTTAAAGCTGTTCTTGCCATATCCAAAACTCTGTCTATACCAGCTATGAGTGCCAAACCTTCAAGCGGCAATCCAACTGCCTGAAGCACCATTGTGAGCATTATCAATCCTGCTCCCGGAACACCTGCAGTTCCTATGGAAGCTAAAGTAGCTGTAAGAACTATTGTAATCTGCTGAGAAACTGTTAAATCAAGACCGTAAACTTGTGCTATGAAGAATGCGCAAACACCTTGATATAATGCGGTACCGTCCATGTTTATAGTTGCTCCCAAAGGAAGAACAAAGCTGCTGATATGATTTGGTACTCCCATGGATTCTGCACATTTCATGTTTATCGGTAAAGTAGCACTGCTGCTGGCTGTTGTAAAAGCAAACATTGAAGCAGGAGATACCTTCTTGAAAAATTCTACGGGACTGAATTTTCCAAATGCCTTTATTGTGCTTGAATATACTAACACAGCATGAAGTACACAACCTAAATATACGACCCCTATAACCTTTAGAAGAGGTAAAAGGACACTGGGACCATTCGTCGCAACTACAGGAACTATAAGAGCAAATACACCATAAGGTGCGTAATTCATTATAGCTGCTGTCATCTTATACATGGCCTCAGCTAGAGAATCAATGCCTTTCTTTAAAGGTTCTCCTTTTTCACCTATGGCCATTATGCTTGCACCCAACATTATTGCAAAAACAATAATCTGAAGCATGTTACCATCTACGAGGGCTTTAAAAGGATTCGTTGGTATGATATTCAACAATGTATCCACAAATTTGGGTATTTCTTGCGCTTGAGCCGTTGCATCAACAGGTATGGAATAATTGGCTCCTACATTTAATACATTAGCTAATATAAGTCCTATGATTACTGCAAAAGCAGTAGTTAAAAGATAATAAGCCAAGGTTTTTCCACCTATTTTACCGATTTTTTTAACATCTCCCAAACCTGTTGTTCCTACAACCAATGAAGCAAACACCAATGGTACAACAATAAGCTTAATGAGGTTCAAGAATAGTGTACCGAAAGGCTTAATATAATTATTAGCGGCATCCTGTGCGCCTTGCATTAGTAAGCCTACTACAATACCTACAATCAATGCTATTAGTATCTTTGTAGATAAGTTAAGCTTTTTCATCAAAACACCTCCATTAACATTTTTATAATAGTATATAAATCTTTAGTTAATATTATGATATACAGAACTAGGTTTGTCCATATGAAATCATTTATATAATTGTTAACATTCTGACAATCTTTACTCTGTATTCTCATCTCCCATACTAAGAACATCCATAAATATATTATTGTATTATGTAATACTATATAAAATGAACTCATCTATGTTAAAATACTTAATGATACTATATTCATAATCATTGCTAATCAATTGGAGGAGATATAATGCGATTAAGGAAGAAGCCTAAAGCTCTAAGTACATTAAAAGAAAACCCGCATTTGATAATATTTAAACCGGAAGAAAATAAAGGAAAGTGGAAGAGTTATTTTAATAACGGTAATCCTTTATATGTAGAACTAGGCACAGGAAAAGGTAAATTCATTGTAGAAAATTCCTATAGAAATCCCGACATTAACTATATCGGTATTGATTCAAAGTATGAGGTAGTTTATATGGCTTTGAAAAAGGCCCTTGAAAAAGAAGTGAAAAATCTGGCATTGCTTCCTTTTAACATCGAAAATATCAACGATATATTCGATAAGGATGAAGTGGATCGGCTTTTTATAAATTTTTGCGACCCTTGGCCTAAGGCTAAGCACGCAAAAAGGCGCCTTACCAATAGAAGATTTTTAGAAAAATATAAGCTATTTTTAAAAGACGGAGCCCAGATAATTTTCAAAACCGACAACAGACCTCTCTTTGATTTCAGCATAGAGGAGTTTAAAGAAGCGAATTTCGATATAATTGATATTACTTACGATCTGGCTGCAGAAAATGATCCGGAAAACATACCCACTGAATATGAAACAAAGTTCATGGAACAGGGGGTTAAGATAAATAGACTAAAGGCGATATATAAAGTTGAGTGATGAGCTATGAACTATGCATAATGAACAATAAGTTAAGGAATTTCTTTTGGATCGTCCCTGGGATTATGATATTCCTTTTACGCCTTGCCGGGTGATACGAACTGCAAGAGCTTATGGGGATTAAGAGAGGCATCGCCTCTCTTTTTTCTATCGTATTACCAGCTAGGCGGTGTCATAGCCCATATTGAAATACACTCGTTATCATCGTTGCTCTCATAGACATGGGGTATTGAGCTGTCAAAATATATACTGTCTCCTTCATTTAGCACATATCTCTTCCCTCCAATTATTACAGCCATGCTTCCTTTAATAACATATCCACATTCTTCACCTACGTGTGAAAATGCTTCTTCAGATTTATGAGTACAGTTATTCAGCCTTATCAATATGAATTCCATTTTTTTGTTATGGGTCGGAGTTAAAAATTCGTATATTCTGGAATCATCATTAGTGGCAAAAACTCGTCTTTCATCTTTCCTAATTATTGTTGGCATATCTTTTTCCTCATCAAAAAAATACCCCATAGTTACTTCAAGCGCATTGACTATTTTCAGCATAGCAACAATTGTGGGCACTACTTTATTTCTTTCAATCTGACTTATTAGACCGGTACTCAATCCTGTCATGGCAGAAAGATCAGCTATGCTCAAGTTTTTTGACTTTCTCAGTTTTCGAATTTTCGATCCTACATCTATCATAATTTCCTCCAAAGACCAATATATGATATTATATTATACCATTCTCAACTTGATTAATATATAAGGCCAAATTTTTAATATATTAAATTTATTTTTAATATATTGACGATTCACTAATTTTGTATTATTTTGATAATATAAATAAAACAGACTCTGTAAAGTTAATATGAAAAACTAGCACAATGTTTCGTAGAATAGCTCAAAATTCCGCAATCAAGTTTGTAACTGCTGCACTATGAATAGTCAAGGGTAAAATGAACAGGCTGACGCC
>Ga0134091_1000027_pt1 | contig 131613 bp, 117 predicted proteins | sample 2_5taG_FD_94451 | JGI IMG/M metagenome (GOLD analysis project Ga0134091, IMG submission 94451) | Switchgrass degrading microbial communities from high solid loading bioreactors in New Hampshire, USA - 2_5_20_6_A2 metaG | ecosystem: Engineered > Bioreactor > Semi-continuous > Anaerobic >...
AATGGCACCAGCTTGTACAATCCAAAATAGGCCAAATTTTCCTTGGAAAAAGAAGAAATCCAAGAAATTCATGTTGGCATGTCCACCCAAAAGAATGGAAGTGGTATCACCTACTAAAGTAGCCGCGCCTTGTAAGTTGGAAGCTATGGAAATAGCAATAATGCTGGAGACGGGCGAGATATGCAGCTTCTTGGAAATATTGAGTGCTACAGGCGCGACCATTAGTACAGTAGCGACATTGTCAACAAAAGCGGATATAAAACCAGAAAATAATGACAAAGCAATAATTGCCCACTTAACATTTGGTGTTTTTTCAATTAAAATATCAGCGAGCCGTGCTGGCATTTTCGATTCGATGAACAGCGACACAATACCCATAGTGCCTGCAATCATCATAATGACGTTCCAATCGATAGCACTCAGTATTTCATCAACAGGCATGATGCCAAGAATTACAAAGATGGCTGCCGAACCAAGTGCAATATACGCCCTGATTTTAGGCAAGGCAAGTAAGAGAATATACGTGATGATGAAGAGACAAATAGCTATAATCTTTGGCGACATTATTAATTCTCCTTTACTTTTGTTATATCAGTATAAAGTATAGCATGTTAGAAAAATCGATACAATACGATTTAATACGAACCCGTAGTCTACGTATGGAAAAATTCGCATGATTGCAGGATTAGGCAGCCATATATTAAATTAATTTGATATGAGTATTGAGAATCAATATAAGGAGGAGCAAAATGCTGCGGAAAGTCTTGCTGTTGGTATTAATTAGCGCGGTAGCCTGCGGCTTTTATAACGCTGCAGCATGGGCGCAGTCAGCGGCTGAAGCACCACTGGTGCCGGATTTTACTTTGGATTCTAATGCGGGAAAACCAATATCCTTATCTGATTATGCAGGTCAAGTTGTGGTTTTGAACTTTTGGGCCAGTTGGTGCTCGCCTTGCCGCTCTGAAATGAACGAACTGCAGAAGTTGCATGACCATCTTACTGAAACACAGGAAGCAGTCTTACTCCTTCTCAGCCAGGTTGATGGAGTCCGTGAAACTAAAGAGAGTGCAGACAAATATCTTCAAGAAAATGGCTATACAATGTTAAACTTGTATGATACAGGGCTTGTTGGTTACTGGATTTTCGGTATTCCAGGGGTACCCACCACAGTGGTGATTGATCGTGAAGGAAGATTCCGCTCTTATGTAATCGGACCCACAGATTTTGCAACTATTATGAAAATGATTGGAGCTGTTCAATAATGCTGGGACAAATGCTGCCACAGGTAACAGTATCCATGTTTGGCTTAACCTTTGTTGAAGGATTGATGGCTTTTATCTCTCCTTGTCTTTTACCATTACTGCCTGTATATATATTCTATCTATGTGGCAACCAGACTGAATCGCGCCTAAAGTTGATCCTCAATAGTCTTGGTTTTATTTCTGGCTTTACTGTAGTATTTATTGCTCTGGGTGCGACAGCTTCTGGGCTAGGCAGTGTGCTTTCAGCTCATCGTCTTGGACTGCAGCGGGCAGCAGGGGTAGTGATGATTCTTTTTGGTCTGAACTATATAGAATTGCTGCCCATTCGTTTGTTAAGCCGTACTAGTAATTGGATAAAAAGTTCCAGACCAGCGACGCTGGGCACCAGCTTGCTTTTCGGTGCCGCATTTGCACTAAGCTGGACTCCGTGCTTGACTACGTTTTTAGGATCTGCGCTGCTGCTGGCTTCACAAGCTGTGACACTGTATCAGGGGATGGGGCTGCTGCTCATGTTTTCCCTGGGATTAGCCATTCCTTTTTTACTCACAGCTTTGCTGTGGGATAAGCTGCAGCGGACATTTGCCTGGATCAAAGCTAATTATCGCTGGATTAAGTTAATTTCCGGAAGTTTATTGATAATTGCCGGTTTGTGGCTGCTGTTAAACTAAATAGATTACTTCTGCCTGAGGCAGATAAGTGGCTAGTTCCTGTGTAAAGAACTCATTAACCTGAGCCATGAGTTCATCTGGATAAATATACTTGCCATAACCAAACTGTCCGTACTTATATTTGCGTTCCTTTTCATCCAAAGGAAGAGTAGAATTTGGAAATACTTTGGCAATATTATGCTTAGCACGCGTGGTAAAGCGGTGCGTAATCAGTTCGATACTTAGGTGGATATTCTGTGGTAGAGTTTGTGCCATTTTGATAATCAAATGATGATAATCTGCTTGCCATTTATCGTAAATGATGATTGGCGCAATTAGAAAACCAATAGGATAACCAGCAGCTGCAACCTTTGCCGCTGCTTGTAATCTGTCCTCTAGAGAATCAGTTCCTTTTTCGTACTGGTTAATAACCGGATCGGTGTTAAGTGAGAAACGGATTTCTGTATGACCATTGTGTTCTATGGTTAGTAAAGAGTCGATATCTGCGAATTTAGTTACAAAGCGGAATCGACCATATGGTTCTTGAGCAAAGAAGCTTATAGTATGTGCCAATGATCCCGAAAGGTACTCCACTGGTACCGGATCAGACGTAGCTGATCCCTCGAACTTTGTGATTTTTGGTTTTCGTTCCTCGATGTGCTGCTTGGCTGTGGCAAGGATTTCTTCCAGGTTTACATATACACGGTTTATTGGTTGGGGCCCTAATGTGGTTTGCAGATAACAATATTCACACAGCCCAGGACAGCTTGTAACTAGTGGTAGTTGATAGTGCGCAGAGGGTTTGCAGCCAGCGAACTTTAAAGTGCGGCGTACTCCCACTGCTAGATAAGATTTAGCTAGAATATACTTCTCTTTTGGTGATGTTGCTTTGATAGTGATGCGATTATGGGATGTAATCAATTCAATTGGGACGCCCATATCTGTTAGTTTGCGATGCAGCTGGCGGCCGAGGGGATAGTCTAATGCTTCAGATTCAAAAAATACTTTCTTAGGTATGAAGTGTCTGGGCATCAACGATCAATCCTTTTTTAAAGATCACTGCTAGTATGGGCGCGGTGACCTATAGATATGTACAAACTTGCAGGATTTACGTTTTTGTTAGCGTAATAAGAACACAGATAAACTATTTTTGATAAGGGTGAGTGGTAAATTGCAACGGCGAAAATTTGGTAAACTGGATTTCGAAGTGTCGCTGCTCGGATTTGGATGCATGCGGTTGCCTACTGTGTCCAATCCAGATCCCAATAGTGATGTTGGCAACATTGATGAAGCCAAGGCTGTGGCTATGATTCGTTACGCTATTGATCAAGGAGTCAATTATGTTGACACTGCGTATAATTATCATGATGGGAAAAGCGAAGTCCTGGTGGGCAAAGCGCTCAAGGATGGTTATCGCGATAAAGTCAATTTAGCCACCAAACTGCCTGTTTGGGCAGTAAACTCAGAGGAAGATTGCGATCGACTGCTTAATGAGCAATTGAAGAAATTGCAGACTGACCATGTGGACATGTATCTGCTTCATGCCCTAGGACGAGGAAGTTGGAACAACAAGGTTTTAAAGTATAATATGTTTAAGTTCCTTGACAAAGCTAAAGCTGACGGGCGGATTAAGTATGCAGGTTTTTCCTTCCACGATGATTTGGATGTGTTTAAAGAGATAGTTGATGCTTATGATTGGGACTTCTGCCAAATCCAACTCAATTATATGGATGATGAATATCAGGCAGGTGTGGAAGGATTACGTTATGCCAGCGACAAAGGCTTAGCTGTGGTAATTATGGAACCATTGCGCGGGGGCCGGTTGGTCAAGAATATTCCTGATGATGTCCAAGCTATTTGGGACCAAGCTCCAGTTAAACGCACCCCAGCTGAATGGGCTTTCCGCTGGTTAGCCAATTATCCTGAAGTTACGGTCATTCTTAGTGGTATGAGCACCTTCGATGATGTAGAAGCAAACATTGCCACTTTATCTGCAGCCACTCCCAACTCTCTAAGCGAAGAAGAGTTGGCAATTGTGCGCCGGGTTAAGGACATTTATAATCAGCGAATTAAAGTCCACTGTACTGACTGCCGCTACTGTATGCCTTGTCCACAGGGTGTGGCAATTCCTCACATTTTCAGCATCTATAATCATGCGAATGTTTATAACTTATATGGAGAAGGTAAGCAACACTATAGTCACTTGATAAGAGATAACAAGTCTGCTGATTTATGTGTTGAATGCGGCAATTGTGAATCCAAGTGTCCACAAAATCTGAGTATCATTGCATATCTAAAAGAAGCACATGCTGCTTTAAGTGAATGAATTAATGGATAGTGCAGGTAGCTTTCGAGGTTACCTGCATCTTTTTCAATATCCAAAATTAGTGGGGAAACGTCCCTGATTGTGCTAATATGATAATAGGGTCAGAATGAAAAAGGGGGAGTGAATGATCATGGAAGTTTCAGCTCAAAATCTGTTGTTTGCTTTCGCTGCAACCCTGCTGGCTGGCTTATCGACAGGCATTGGCAGTACCCTGGCTTTTTATGCAAAACAGACAGATAAAAAATTTCTCTCGGGAGCACTTGGTTTCTCTGCGGGTGTGATGATCTATGTTTCCTTTGTCGAGATTCTGATCAAAGCGCGGACTTCACTTACAGCTGTTTATGGGGACTTTAATGGATATTTACTCACACTTTTAGCCTTTTTTGGTGGTATTCTGGTAATTGCGCTAATCGATAAATTTGTTCCTAGTGGCGAGAACCCTCATAACATACGCGATGTCAACGAAATGAATAAAAGTGGTGAGGCGCAAGCTTTGGAAGAAAGGCAGCTGCTGCGGATGGGTTTGTTCTCTGCCTTAGCCATTGCTATTCACAACTTTCCTGAAGGGCTGGCAACGTTTATTGGAGCAATTCAGGATCCAACCTTAGGTGTGAGTATCGCTGTAGCCATTGCCATTCACAACATTCCCGAAGGAATTGCGGTTTCTGTACCGGTGTATTACGCTACAGGCGATAAAAAACAAGCGTTCCGCTATTCTTTCTTGTCTGGTTTGTCCGAACCACTTGGTGCCCTTGTCGGCTACTTTCTTTTACTGAGGTTTATCAGCGAGACGATGTTTGGCATCGTTTTTGCCATGGTAGCTGGTATTATGGTCTATATATCTCTTGATGAGCTGCTGCCGACGGCAGAGAAATATGGCTATCACCATGTTGCTATCTATGGTTTGGTAATGGGTATGGCTGTAATGGCTATCAGTCTGCTGTTATTTGTTTAATAAGGGGGAGCAGGAGTGCTGCTAAGATCCAAAGCGTATCAGGTTGCAGTTTGGATTTTAACGATCTTTGTGATTATTCTTGTAGGGCAACGTATTAGTTTCATCTTTCATCCATTGGTAGTACTGATCAAAACCATCTTTTTTCCCATGTTGGTAGCTGGCATTTTTTATTACCTTACCAACTCTTTGGTTGATGGGCTGACGCGGTTGAAAATCCCTCGTGTTGCAGCAATTCTTATTATCTATGTGTTATTCACGCTGGTTATTTTGTTTGCAGTTTTATATCTATCTCCAATTTTACAGCGCCAACTTACAGGTTTGATAACCAATTTCCCTCGCATTCTTACAGAGCTCGACAATCGTATCCAGGAACTACAAGACAGTACTATTTTTGCAGAGTTTGAGAAATTTGAGTTTATCCAAAAGCTAAGCAGGATCGATTATGTCAAAGTCGTTGATAGCTTAGTAGAAAAGTTATATCAAAACATTGGCAGCTTCCTTGGTTCAGTGGCGAGTTTTGTGGTAGTACTGCTTACTATTCCATTGCTGCTGTTTTATATGTTGAAAGATGGGCATAAAATCACTCCCAAGATTGTCAGCTTATTCCCGGATCAATATCAAGAGGAAGCTAGAGACGTGCTTTCGGAAATGAGCGACACAATTCGCTCCTACATTCAAGGCATGGTCATTGTTTGTCTGACAATTGGCGTGATGGTATATATAGGGTATTTAATCATTGGCTTGGATTACGCATTGCTGTTAGCGGCGGTAGCGATGATCACAAATATTATTCCTTATTTTGGGCCAGTAATTGGTACAATTCCCGCAGCCATCATTGCTTTGATGACTTCACCGTGGAAAGCAATCGAAGTCATCATCATCATGTTTATTGCCAACCAGTTAGAGAGTCATATAGTTGCGCCATTGATTATTGGAAAGAAGCTGAGCATCCATCCGGTGACCATCATTGTGGTACTGCTGACAGCGGGCAGTATTGGCGGAATTATGGCTGTTATTCTGGGGGTACCAGCATATGCAATTATGAAAGTAATTGCTACCCATTCTTATAGTTTTATCCGGAGGTTGATGAAGGAGCGCAACAGCGAAAAATAGAGATTGGAGAATCAGGCTATGGACTTGCAGCACTTTGAACAACTGAAACGGGATTTGACTCGGTTTATGATGATGTACAAATTCGCATTAGAGGAGCTCAACACACGAATTGATATACTAAAGCAGGAGTTCCAGTATATCCATGAATACAATCCTATTGAGCATATCACTTACAGAGTAAAAAGTCCCGAAAGTATTATGCAGAAAGTCATTCGCAAGCAAGTGCCATTTACGTTAGAATCAATCAGGGAAAACATTCGTGATATCGCTGGCATGCGGATTATTTGCTCGTTTGTTTCAGATGTGTATAATATTAAAGAGATGCTGGAAAAGCAATCGGATTTGGAGATAGTTGAATGCAAAGACTATATCCAGCATCCCAAGCCAAACGGGTATCGCAGTCTGCATCTGATCGTAAAAGTTCCAGTGTTTATGTCTGACTATCGCGAAAAAGTTTGGGCAGAGATTCAAATCCGCACTATTACTATGGATTTTTGGGCTAGTATTGAACACAAACTGAATTATAAGTATAATTATGATATTCCTCAGCCATTATTAGATGAGCTAAAGCAGGCAGCATTGGCGGTTGCTGAACTAGATGCCAAAATGGAAAAGATTAATCGGGATATCAACAACTATAAGGCTACAAGACTTGCACAGGCAGATATGGAAGAACTGCATCTAAATAGTGAGCGTTTCCGTTTACCTTTAGAGTTTCTCAGACGACTGTTAGATTCACAAGACAACTAACGATTTTAGTAACCTATCATTGGCATGCTGATGATAGGTTACTCTTTTTGCGATCATTGTTTAATCTTTGCTAATATCAGAATACCAGTTTAAATGCTCCTTGTATCCGCTCTCAATTACTTCCGCCATTGCTTCTGCTCTGAGCATCTGAACTAGGTATTCTGGTATTTATATATCGAGGGGTCAGCCCCCTCAAATTTAACATTTTATTTGTTGACAAAGGCGGAGCATAAATTTATACTTAATCAAAAAACGTATTTCTGCTCTTATCCAGAGAGGTGGAGGGACTGGCCCGATGAAACCCGGCAACCGGTGGTTAATGCCACAAGGTGCCAATTCCTGCTGGGATTTCCCAGAAAGATAAGAGGAGGATAGTTAATATTGTATATTAATTAACCTCTTCTTATGAAGAGGTTATTTTTTTAGGGATGGTGTGGCAGTGATTCAGCTAATCGATGTTTCCAAAACGTTTCATGGAGAAAAAGAGATTACCGCGCTGCAGAATATCAATTTGACGATACCCGATGGCCAAATCTTTGGTGTCATTGGCTTAAGTGGCGCTGGTAAGTCTACGCTTGTACGGTGTATTAACGGTTTAGAAAAGCCCGATCACGGACAGGTAATCGTCAATGGTGTTGATATCAATCGACTATCTACCAAGGAGCTTCGGGAGATGCGGAAAAAGATTGGAATGATTTTTCAACACTTTAACTTGCTTTCATCACGGACTGTGGCAGGCAATGTCGCATTTCCTCTGGAACTGGTGGGCATGAATAAGCAGGATATTAAACAGCGTGTAGAGGAGTTACTTTCCTTAGTTGGTCTGACAGATAAAGCACATGTCTATCCACATCAGCTTAGCGGGGGGCAGAAACAGCGCGTTGGCATCGCTCGGGCACTAGCCAATCAACCCCAGGTACTGCTGAGTGATGAAGCAACTTCGGCTTTGGATCCGGAGACTACTCAATCAGTTCTCCATCTGCTGGCCGAGATCAACCAACGGATGGGATTGACGATCATCTTGATCACTCATGAAATGGATGTAATTCAGTCAATTTGCGATCATGTTGCGGTAATCGAGCAGGGTCAGATTGTTGAATGCGGACCAGTAATTGAGGTATTTACCAAACCTCAAAGTTCAGCAGCGAAACGCTTGATTCACGGGAGCATTAATGTGCAACTACCGCGTGACTTGTTAGAACGTGTAGCCATGTCCGGTCAAAACAAGCGTGTTTTGCTGAAACTCAGCTTTACTGGCAGTACCACCCATGAACCAGTGATTGCGTCCATGCTGCGCACATGTGATGTGCAGGCTAACATCCTGTTTGGCAGGATTGATCAAATCAAAAGTATTCCCTTTGGCGTACTGCTTTTAGAAGTAAGTGGTGAACCGGAAGAAATAGAACGCTGTATGCGATTTATCGCTGACCAGCAGGTAGAGATGGAGGTGATTGCCAATGGTTAATAGTGTGATGTTCAAAACTTTGTGGCAAGCCACTTTGGATACCCTATACATGGTGGGGGCAGCGGTAGTAATCGCAGAAGCCATTGGTTTGCCAATAGGCATCCTGCTGGTAATTACAGATAAAGATCATATCTTGCCTAATCGCTGGATTAATTCACTATTGAACTTGATAGTGAATATTGGGCGGTCTATTCCATTTATTATCCTGCTTGTCGCTATTATTCCTTTTACGCGCTGGCTTATGGGTACATACATTGGTACTACAGCAGTAATCGTACCATTAACTGTCGCTGCAATTCCTTTTGTAGCCCGTGTTGTAGAGAGTTCGCTGCGGGAAGTAGACCCAGGAGTGATCGAAGCAGCTCAGGCCATGGGTGCCTCACCATGGCAGATCATTATCAAAGTGCTGCTGCCTGAGGCCCTGCCCAGCTTAGTTCTAGGCTTTACCTTGACTGCTGTCAACTTAGTTGGCTACTCAGCGATGGCAGGTACTGTGGGTGGTGGAGGTTTAGGTGATGTTGCTATTCGCTTTGGTTACCAGAGATTTCGCGCTGATGTAATCGTCTATACCGTGATTATTCTTGTGGTGATCGTCCAGTTATTGCAAATGCTAGGTAATTGGCTGGCTAAGAAACTAGCTAAAAATTAAATTAAAATAAAGGAGGAAGTTTGCATGATCAGAAAATGGTTTATTATTGCAAGTATCTTACTGGTGGTGTTCAGTGGTCTTTGTGCTGCCGAAGAAGTTCTTCGTGTCGGTGCCACACCTGTTCCCCATGGTGACATCTTGCTGCAGGTTGTCCCACTTCTGGCTGAGCAGGGGATTAAGTTAGAGATTATCGAGTTTACCGACTACATACTTCCGAACATCGCTCTTAACGATGGTGAAATTGATGCTAACTTTTTTCAGCATGTGCCTTATTTACAAACATTTAATCAAGATCACCGGATGAATTTGGTGGCTGTAGCTAACATCCATATTGAGCCGCTGGGTTTGTACAGCAAGAAAGTTGCTAGTGTCTCAGAGCTGCCCAAAAACGCTACTATTGCTATCCCGAACGATCCTACCAATGGTGGGCGTGCCCTATTGTTGTTGCAGAGTGCTGGTCTAATCAAAGTCGATCCAAAAGCGGGAATTACACCGACCATTTTCGACGTTATCGAAAACAAAATGAATCTGAGATTTGTGGAAATTGAAGCTGCTCAGCTTGCCCGCACTTTAGATGACACTACCGCAGCGATAATCAATGGTAATTATGCTCTGTTAGCCGGGCTAGTACCAACACAGGATGCCATCTTTTTAGAAGGTGCTGATTCTCCCTATGTAAATGTGCTTGCAGTACGTGCAGACCGCGCTGATGATCCCAAGATTCAGAAACTGGCTGAAGTACTACGGAGCGATGTGGTACGAGATTTTATCTTAAACCAGTATAATGGCAGTGTGGTGCCAGTATTCTAAAACTAGTGATCAAAAAAGGGAATGTCATATCATGACATTCCCTGCTGCCCATCTAGCTGAAAAGCTCTTTGCCAATGGTTTCATTGATTTCATTCATTTTTCTGCCAAATGCTTCTTGCGCTTTAATTAAATTATTCAATGTAAGATTCGATCTGATCTTTGCTTCCAATAAGCGCAGCTCCTGAAAGAGTTCCACAGTTGGTTCCTTGCCTTCCATCTGTAACAGGTAGATTTGCTGCTGTTTTTCCTGCATTTGCTTTACCAAATCTTCCGCAATTGGATCGAGCTTCAATCTTGTTTGTGCCGATGTCAGGTTTTTATACTCCTCAGTTTCTTTTAACAGTTGGGCAAGCTCTTTAGCCTTTTCTTCCAGTTTCAATCAGTGCACCTCCAAAAATTATTCCTTTACCACTTCTCTACCTATAAAGCATTTTCCTTTTTACCTTAAAACTTTATTTGCGCAGTTTCACCCATACTGTATTCCAGTATACTGTTTTGGTAAGAATGATGAGAGCAAAATAGATGAATATGCTAATGATGATTGCAACAACGGTTGCAATCAAGACGTGAATATTGTATAGCAGCAATGTATCATAAGTAAATTGAGTGAATAGAGCACTGACTATCCCAATGCTGATTATCTTAAATACATCACTGAATTTAAAGCAAGCGCCAATGTAACGGTAGAGAGCCAGGTAATGGAAAACAGTTTCGAGGACTACAGATAGACTGAACGCCAAGGCCACCCCATAAATACCCAATTGGAGCTGAGCTGTTAGCGGGTAGATCAGTGCTAAACTAATACATTTGGGAATGATGTTATTTAGCATAGCTGTAGTTGCATGACCTAAACCTATCAGTGAAGAAGACATTGGTGAATGGAAATATTGAAAAAGATAAAAAGGCGCTGTCAACCTCAACAGTCCTGCAGCCTCTGGTGCCTGGTAGAAAATTGTCAAGAACTGATCAGCAAACAAAAACAAAATAACACTACTGGGTACGCCAACGAGGAGTGAGATGCGTACTGCTTGCGATACACGTTTATTCACCAAAGCAGTATTGCGTTGAGAAGTGGCTTCGCTTATGGCTGGCACCAGGGCGACGGCTAAGGAATAATTGATGAATCCAGGAAAAAATAACAAAGGAAAGACGTACCCAGTCAACATGCCAAACTGCTCTGCAATTGCTGTGGAGTCGAGACCGGTCTGTAGTAGGCTTTTGGTAATGATCATGGGCTGAATAGTCCTTAAAAGTGAGCGAAAGAATTGGTTGCCAGTTTGGGGCAGACCAATTTGCAACAACTCAATGACATCCACCTTTGAGCGGGGTATACCTCGCAAGATTTTTGTGGCGCGCAGACGAGCCGATGTTGTTGGCTTGAAAAGTATGCCGAGATATAACAATGAAGCCAGTTCACCTAAAACACTAGCGACAATCGCTCCTGCAGCGGCATACTCAATACCGCGATCGGCTAACATTTCTACCAGAACATAAAGAAAAACAATCCGTACTATTTGTTCGATTACTTGTGAGATTGCCAGTGGATTCATGTTCTGCCGGCCTTGAAAGTACCCACGCAATACACCTGATATAGCTAAAATTGGAATTACAGGGGTCAAAGCCATCAAGGAATAATAGGCGCGCTGATCCGCTAAGAACCTCTCTGCAATGATTTTGCCAAAACCCAGTATACCCAAAGTTAAGACAGCAGCAATCGTACAGGTGATGCTTAGAGCAACCATGAGCACCCGTTTTATTTTTACCTCATCATGCACACTCTCAGCTTCCGCGACTATTTTCGATACAGCTACTGGAAGTCCTAAGGTGGTGATTGTCATCAATAGCCCCATAAATGGTGAGACCATCATTTGCAAACCAATTGCTTCAGCTCCAAGCAGCCGAGACTGAATAATCGTCGTGGCAAACCCCAAGATTTTCGTAACTAGACCAGCCGCTGTGAGCACAAAAGCACCTTGAAGTAATGATTGCTTGCGCACGCTATCACTTCCTATACATCTACAGTTAGTAAATGTATATGCAGTAATATAGCAAGATAGATTAGAGAATTGGATTGCTGTTGACATTCATTTGTGTTTGACTTATGATCAACATATAAACACCCCACCCGGGTAGGGTACACGAAGGAGTGAAGCTATGTGCAGAAAAAATTCACTGTAACAGGCATGTCATGCTCTGCTTGTGCTGCAGCGGTGGAACGTAGCGTCAAAAAAATAGATGGAGTTCAATCTGTTAATGTCAACTTATTGGCGCAAAGTATGATAGTGGATTTTGATGCCAATGTCACTAATGTAGCGGCAATTATACAGGCAGTCGAACAAGCTGGTTATGGTGCTTATGAACAGGTAACCATGTCAGCTGCCAGCCAAAAAGAGGACAGCCAGCCTGTTAACCCAGCAGCGCAAGAAGCCTTAGAACTAAAACATCGACTGATTGTTTCGTTCGTGTTTTTAATACCATTAATGTATATAGCGATGGGACATATGTTGCACTTACCCTTGCCGCGTTGGCTGGATGGTACAGAAAATGCTGTCACTTTTGCTTTTCTGCAGTTTTTACTGACACTGCCAATTGTCTATGTAAATCGGAAATACTACCAAGCAGGCTTCAAGAGTTTGCGTAAACGCAATCCAAATATGGATTCTCTGATCGCCATTGGATCTGCAGCCGCTATCCTTTATGGGATTATCGCCATTTTTCGGATCGGTTATGGCTTGGGACACCATGAGCATGCAATAGTTCACCAATATATGATGGACTTATACTTTGAAACAGGGGCAATGATCTTGACTTTGATTACTCTAGGAAAGTTCTTAGAGGCGCGGAGTAAAGGGAGAACTTCTCAGGCGATTGCCAAACTGCTCGATTTAGCACCAAACAGGGCTGTGGTGATCCGTAATGAGCAAGAAATGGAAGTCCCAGTAGAAGAGATTGTTGTTGGTGATGTTGTGGTTATCAGACCAGGGCAGAAGATCCCAGTCGATGGTGTCATTATTGAAGGCAGCTGTATTATTGATCAATCAGCATTAACGGGAGAAAGTATCCCTATCGAGAAGACTGTTGGTGATCGGGTGATTTCAGCTACCATAAATAAAAGCGGATTTATCAAGTTCAAGGCAGAAAAAGTGGGTAATGAGACAACCTTAGCCCAGATTGTGCAGTTGGTGGAAGCAGCTGGTACTTCCAAAGCACCAATTGCCCGTTTAGCTGATCGCATCAGTGGTATTTTCGTACCAGTTGTTATGATTATTGCGGCTGCTGCTGCGGGAATCTGGCTGCTGTTAGGAGCAGCTCCAGAATTTGCTTTATCCGTTGGGATAGCGGTACTGGTTATTTCTTGCCCCTGTGCTTTAGGATTAGCGACACCAGTGGCTATCATGGTGGGCACAGGCCAGGGCGCATTGCATGGTATTTTGATTAAATCAGCAGAAGCTCTAGAAATAGCTCACACAGTGGATACTGTTGTCTTGGACAAAACAGGTACGATCACCGAAGGAAAACCACGAGTTACTGACGTAATCACAGCCCCTGGAGTGATAGAAAACGAACTATTAACAATCGCTGCTTCTATCGAAAAACCTTCGGAACATCCGCTAGCAGAAGCATTGATGGAGAAAGCGCATTCACTAGAATTAGCGTTGAAACCTACAAGCGATTTTTCAGCTATTACCGGAAAAGGCATCGTAGCGACTATTGACGGTGTGCAGTATATTGCTGGAAATGTGGCTATGATGGAAGAATTCGCTATTCCAACTGCTGACTGGCAACAACATCTGGATGCACTGGCCGAGGCAGGCAAGACACCTTTATTGTTTGCTTCTCAAGAGCGAGTGCTTGGAATAGTTGCTGTTGCAGATGTAATAAAGCCTACAAGCCAAGCAGCAATTGACGAGTTCAAGGCCATGGGGATTGATGTAGTGATGCTTACCGGAGATAACCGGAAAACTGCTGAAGCAATCCGAAAGCAGCTTGGTTTGAATCAAGTCATTGCCGAAGTTATGCCACAAGACAAAGAAAGCACGATCCGCGCTTTACAAGCTCAAGGCAAGCGTGTAGCGATGATTGGTGATGGTATCAATGATGCGCCAGCACTTGTCCGAGCTGATGTGGGAATTGCAATTGGCGCAGGGACAGATATCGCCATTGAGTCAGCTGATGTAGTGTTAATGCGCAATGATCTTTTAGATGCAGTAGCTGCTATTCAGCTGAGCAAAGCCACATTAAGAAATATCAAGCAGAATTTGTTTTGGGCGTTCTTTTACAATTCACTGGGAATTCCTCTGGCCGCAGGAGTGTTCTATACACTCCTTGGTTGGAAACTTAGCCCTATGATTGGCGCAGCAACCATGAGTTTAAGTTCAGTTTTCGTGGTCACTAATGCATTGCGGCTAAAGATGTTTCAGCCTAAGTTCAGGGAAAGCAAGGAGTAGATGTTATGCGATCAGATCGGGAAAACGTGGTACGGATGCTCAAAACAGCTCGTGGACAAATCGATGGCTTGTTGAAAATGGTGGAAGAAGATCGCTATTGCATCGATATTTCCAATCAAATCTTGGCAGTTCAGGCGATTCTACGCGCCGTGAACAAAGAGATTCTGCATGGTCACCTAAGTCACTGCGTGAAAGAAGCCTTTTCCACCCAAGCAGCCCAGGACAAGATTGATGAGGTAATGGCCTTAATTGATAAGATGCTCAAGTAGCTGTGCTGTTGCTTTTCCGCAGTAAATTGATTATAATAAAAATGATTATATAGATATAAGCGATGACCAGGGCAAGTACCTTGTCAGCACTTTATCAGAGAGCTGGTGGATGGTGTGAATCAGCAAAGTGGTGCAGGGGAATGGGCCTGGGAGCTGTTTACCGAAACCTGTTGGGAGTAGGCTAAACCGGCAGCCACCGTTATCAGGCATAGAGGGAGTTAAAGCTGTTGCTTTAACTAACTAGGGTGGTACCGCGAGATCAACTCGTCCCTATGGGACGAGTTTTTTTAATTCTGAAAACGAACAGGAGGAGAAGATATGCAGCGGGTTTTTTCAGGTATTCAACCTACTGGCACGATTCACATTGGCAATTACCTGGGAGCAGTGAAAAACTGGGTTAAACTCCAAGATCAATACGAAAGTCTCTTTTGTGTTGTGGATTATCACGCTATCACTATTGAATATGATCCAGCCAAATTGCCAGAACGTGTATTGGACTTAGCTGCTACGCTGCTTGCAGCAGGAATTGATCCAGAAAAGGCTACACTGTTTGTGCAGTCAACTGTACCAGAACATACTGAACTTACCTGGCTATTAACGTGCATTACTTCGATTGGTGCGCTAGAAAGAATGACGCAGTTCAAAGATAAGTCAGAACGGCAAAAAGGTGGAGTTTATGCGGGATTAATGAATTACCCCATTTTGATGGCAGCAGATATCCTGATTTATAAAGCTGAGTTTGTCCCTGTAGGAGAAGATCAACTGCAGCATCTAGAATTAACTCGGGAGATAGCTCGCCGCTTTAATACGTTGTTTGGTGAGATATTGCCAGAACCTCAACCACTGCTCACCAAGACAGCTAGGGTGATGGCTCTCAATGACCCAACCAGCAAAATGTCAAAAAGTATTGAGGGCAGCTATATTGCCATTGATGATTCTGATGAGGTAATCCGCAAAAAGATTCGCCGTGCTGTGACTGATCCAGGCCCACTGAGCAGCGAAATGGGACCAGGAGTCAAAAATCTATTTACTTTGCTGGAAGCCTTTGCTGATGCAGAGACAGTTTCCCACTTCCATCAAGAGTTTGCCAATCAGACACTCCGTTATGCTGACTTGAAGCAAGCTTTAGCTGAGGCTATTGTCACAGCTTTGGCACCAATTCGGGAACGGAAAATGGAGATCTTGTCGCGGCCCCAAGAACTAGAGCAGATTCTCTTAGCCGGAAGAGATCGTGCACGAGTTTTAGCACAGCAGACCCTAGGTGAAGTCCGAGAAGCTATGGGCTTTAGAATGCCAGTCAAGTAAGAAAGGAACGTCATTTAATGGATCTTCCAGCAGAACTGCGAAAAGCACTGGAGATAGAACTGGGAAATCAGTCTCCAGCGGCATTATCCAAAGCAGCAGCTGCTCTCTCACTTCGATACCGTCATCAGCACGCTGATGGAAGATCTTTATTACACAGCATCAACGAAATTCAAGCCTATGCAGCTTTTCGGATGCCGGCCACTTATGCTGCTGTCCATGCTGTCTTGGAACAAGTGCGGGCAGTTCAAAAGTTTAATCCGAACTCACTGTTGGATATTGGGACAGGTCCGGGTACGGTAATGTGGGCGGCTGCAGAACTGTATCCGGATTTAAAGACGATTATCTTGATCGAGCGAGAATCAGAGATGATTGCATTGGGAAAGAGATTAGCAAAACATAGCACGCGACCAGTGATGCAGCATGCGCACTGGGTCCAGGCAGATGTTACCCGGGATTGGAAGGTGCCAGTGGCTGATTTGGTTACGGCTGCTTATGTTCTAGGTGAACTTGATCCTAAGGATCGCCAAGCATTGGTTCAACAATTGTGGCAAGTTACCGCAGGAACTCTGGTACTGATTGCTCCAGGTACACCTGGTGGTTTTGCCTGTATACGCTCTGCGCGGGAGCAGTTGTTAGCTGCTGGTGGTGTGGTTGTGGCACCCTGTCCCCATAATCTGGAATGCCCAATAGTGGGTGATGACTGGTGCCACTTTGCTCAACGAGTGGCTCGTACCCGGCTGCACCGGCAGCTGAAAGCAGGTGATCTTGCTTATGAAGATGAAAAGTACGCTTATCTGGCAGTATCCCGTCAGCCCGGAGCAGCTGTTTCAGGTAGAATAATCCGCCATCCTCAAATCCGTAAAGGTCATGTGACCTTGAGTGTGTGTGAGGCTGCAGGGATCAGTTCACGCACCATCAGCCGGAAAGATAAAGAGTTATATCGCCAAGTCAAGAATCTCAAGTGGGGTTCAATATTTCCAGGAGAAGCAAGCAATGATTGACTTGCTTCTTTTTTTGTCGTTTTATTTGCAAAAATATTGTGAGTATATCGTTATATAAGTATTATGACTTTTGGCAGGAAATGCATATTTCATAAGCGAAATAATAAATATAAGATTTATCGGCAAAATACGAAAAAGGAGTGTTTGCATGGCTACTGTCGACATGAGTGCTCTCTTTGCAAAGCTCACTGGTAATGAAACAGCTGAGGAACTGCGCACCATGCTTGAATGGGAACGACGTGTATTGAAAGCTATCATTAATTACCTACCAAGTTCGGTTTATGTTAAGGATAAAGATGCTAGAAAAATCTTGGCGAACAAGATTAATATTTTACAAGCTGGATTTACTCGTGAAGAAGATGTCATTGGCAAGACTGATTTTGATATATTCCCACGGTATCTAGCCGAGAAGTATTATGAAGATGACTGTAAAGTCCTCAAGCATGGACAGTCGATCACCAATCTAGAAGAACAGGTGATTAGTTCTGATGGAAAAGAAGTATGGCAGATTACCGAAAAATACCCGTTTAGGGACGATGAAGGTAATATTATCGGTTTGATTGGTTTTGGTCATGATATCACCAGCAAGAAGCAGCTTGAGCTAGAGAATGCCTTGGCGGCACAAAAAATCAAAGAACAGCAGGATATGGTCGAGCAGATGATTATGGACTTATCAACTATACCTTCAAAAATTGGTAATCTTGTCGATGGTATTGCCCACATATCACGTCAGACCAAAATGGTGGCTATTAATGCCGCTATCGAAGCAGCGCGTGTCGGGGAATATGGCCGTGGTTTTGAAATCGTTGCCAGGGAAGTTGGGGAGTTATCTGACCAGTCCAGTAAAGCTACCAATCAAGTTCGTGAAGCGATCGAAGAAGTAAATTCATTGGTCCAAAAAATACTGCAGCTCTGGGAAGAAGTACGCCAAGATATGTAAGGCATGTTTAGTATAAGGGCCTAAGGTTGAGTCTTAGGCCCTTGTATAGTATAATTGTAAAGTAAGATTTGATCAGAATTGAGGTGGCGGAGTTGCATAATCGCCGTAAGGTCATGCAGATCTGTCTTGCCTGTGTGGTCTTGGCTGTTTTGAGTTATGGTTCTATAGAACTTGTACCCAAGATCACAGAGTTAGCCAGCGACCTCGAAAGATTTCGCCGTGTAATTCTCTCCTATGGCCATCTGGGGGTTTTAATATTTATTGGTATACAGATTTTACAAATCGTTGTTGCTGCCATTCCTGGTGAAGTGATCCAGATTGCTGGTGGTTACATATATGGAACTGAGCTTGCGACTTTGTATCTGCTGACTGGTATGATTATCGGTACATTTGGAGCTTTTGGATTATCCCGTCTAGTGGGGTATCCTCTAGTAAGGTTAATGGTTTCAGCAGATAAGCTTATCTACTTTCGTTCTTTGATGACGAGCAGTAAGGCCAATCTAGTGCTCTTTTTCCTTTTCCTTGTTCCTGGTCTGCCAAAGGATGTGCTGACGTATGTTGGCGGACTGACTCCAGTTAAGCCACTCAGTTTTGTACTTGTTACGACCATTGCCAGAATTCCAGGAGTGTTTCTTTCGGCTTACTTGGGGGAAAACTTGCTGGAAAGAGATTATACGACAGTGATTGTTATTAGTGTGATCGCTGTTGCACTGTTTGTTTTTGGCTTAATCAAGCGTGAACTGATCCTTAACCTGCTGCAGCGGATTAGTCATGCTCTACAAAAGCATAAGAAATAACTAGACACGAGGTGGGATCATGGAAGCAAAGCGAGTAGCAGCAGAGAGAGCAGTTGACTTTATATCAGAGGGAATGACAGTGGGATTAGGTACAGGGTCGACCGTGTACTATGCCATCCAAAAGTTAGGCAGGCGGGTACAAGCAGGACTAAACATTCGCGCGGTGGCTACCTCTGTACGCTCAGAAGAACTTGCTCATGAACTCGGTATCAAGTTAGTTCCTTTTGCAGAAATTGACAGTATTGATATCACCATTGATGGTGCAGATGAGGTTGATCCTCAATGGAACTTAATCAAAGGGGGAGGAGGAGCGCTGCTCCGAGAAAAAATCGTAGCTGCTGCCAGCAAGCAGTTTATCGTCATCGTGGATGAGAGTAAGGTGGTCAACCAGTTGGGCAAATTTCCTCTCCCGGTTGAGGTCATTCCATTTGGGTGGGAGCTGACTGTTCGTAAACTTACACAGATGGGATTGAATCCTCAAATGAGAATGGATGGCAATAATCCTTACATAACTGATAATGGGAATTATATTTTTGATTGTCATATAGGTGCCATTCCCAACCCCGCCCAGTTGCATGAACAGATCAACCGGGTGGTGGGAGTCGTTGATAATGGACTTTTTGTTGGTTATGCTACGAAGGTAATAGTTGGCCATCAAGATGGTTCAGTGAAAGAATTAACCGCACCTTACAAAGCTTAAGAAACAGCATACAGCCCTAGAGAAGTAGTTCAGATCTCTAGGGCTGTGTTTTATGTTATGCTTTTTCCCGGTTGAAAAGGTCGTAGAGTATTGGTACCACAAGCAGTGTCAGCGCTGTTGCATAAGTCAAACCACAGCTGGCCGAGATAGCCATTGGCTGGATTAGCTCTGTACCTACACCTACGCCCAGACTCATAGTTGAGAGACCAAGAATTGTGGTCAGTGCAGTCATAAGGATCGGCCGCAAACGAATCACACACGCTTGAACAATTGCTTCACGTTTAGTAAGTCCATCGCGGCGCAGGTTGTTGATGTAATCAATTAAAACAATACCATTATTGACTACTACACCAGCCAAGACAATTAAACCAATAAAGGCCACTATGCTCAGTGGATAACCAGCGAAAATCAAACCCAAAAAACCACCAGTAAAACCAAGTGGTATGGTAAACATAACGATGAATGGTGAGAATAGTGATTGAAACTCAGCAACCATCACCAGGTAGATGAGAATAACTCCTACGACCAGTACCAGAAACAAATCATCAAACGACTCTTGGATTAGCAGTAGTTCACCGCTGTAATCAATTGAATATCCTTCAGGAAGCTGATAATGCTGAAGTTTACGGTCGATTTCCCGGCTGACGATTCCAACGTTATATCCATCGGCTACTGAACCAGTTACTGTGACAGTCCGCTGATGGTTCTGCCTCATAATGGAGGTAAACCCTTCAGCTGTTTCAATGGTAGCAATATCACCTAATAAAACTGATTCACCTAAAGGTGATTCAATCTGAATATCCTTCAATGTCTCTACAGACAGCTGATTTTTGCTTGGATCATCTTTCACATAAACAGCATAATCATCCGTACCAATGGTTAGAGTAGTAGCTGCTTTATTAGAACCTAAACGCTGATTGACTGTGAGCAGTACTTGCCCGACTGTTAAGCCTTTGGCGATACTCTTTTGCTTATCCACAGTAATACGAAATTCCGGTGCTGTGTCTTCCAAGCCATCCGAAACCTCGATTGTTCCTTCTGTCTCAGCGACGATCACTGCAACATCACGTGCAATCCTTTGTAGAGTATCAAGCTCTGGCCCGCGGATATTGATAGCAATATCACCACCGCTCAAAATACTCAGATCCAAAGAGGATTCACTCACAGTTATTTCGGCGTTCACATTAGAGGTGCGCTGGCGGATTTCTTCAGCAATCGCCATACTGGTACGCTGGCGTTTTTCTTTTAGCAGCAGATAAAAGGATAAAGTGTTTTCTTCGGACTTACCTATACTCAAGCCAATGCTGGAAAGCGGACTGCCTAAAGAAACACCTATAGTGTCGATATCATCAATCGTCCGCAGAATCGCGGTGATCTCATCCGCTGAAGCAATAGCGTCAGCAAACGTGGCATCACTAGGTAAAGTAACTTGCATCATGATTTGACCTGTATCAGCAGTTGGGATAAACTCGGTACCCATTTGCCACATGCCAAAACAACTGACAGCAAATAGGATAACTACCCCTACTAATACAGCAGCACGATGATTTAACGACCATTGGAGAATGCGCGAATAACGTGTTTTCAACCGTTCAGTGAAACGGTTTTCCGTTGGTATCTTTGTTCCCAGGGAGCGAGAAGCCATCATTGGTACGAACGTCAGAGCCACCAGCAGACTGGCCGTGAGAGAGTAAGTAATCGTTAATCCCATGTCGCTGAAAATCTGCCGTGTCAATCCTTGGGTGAAGACTATAGGTAGGAATACCGCAATCGTAGTCAAGGTGGAAGCGGTAATGGCACCAGCCACCTGCTTAGCGCCAGCAACTGCTGCTTCTTTTGCTGACTTGCCTTCGCTGCGTAGACGGTAAATATTTTCGATAACGACAATGGAGTTGTCAACCAGCATGCCTACTCCCAACGCTAACCCGCCAAGAGAAATAATATTAAGAGTTATTTTGCTAAAATACATTAAAACAAAGGTGGTAACTATACTGATTGGGATTGAGACGGCTACTACTAAGGTTGGTCTGAAACTCCGCAGAAATAGAATAAGAGTCAATACTGCCAAAATGCCACCGTAAATAATGTTTGAGACGATGGAATCAATGACCATGTCTATGTAAATACCTTGATCAAATAGTGAAGTAACTTGTAGATCTGGATACTTATTATTCAAGGTTTTTGTCCGCTCGCGGATTTTGCGCGCAATTTCGGCAGTTGAATAATCCGTTTGCTTCTGAATGATGAGCATTACTGCTTCTTCACCGTTGAAACGGGTATAAGTTTTACCGGTATTGTTGATTAATTCAATATCTGCTACATCCGCAAGGGTGATTGGCTTGAGATTTGGTATTGGTAAACTCACCAGTGGTAAGTGCTGCAATTCTTCAATACTGCGGATTCGGTCTCCAACGCGCACCAGATAGGTAGTGTCATGCACTTGGAGGTACCCAGCTGGCATACTGATATTCTGGCCTTGGAGTATGGCGCTGATCAGTTCTGGGGTGACCTCTATGTTCTGCAATTGTGACAAGTCTAACCCATATTGCTGTAACATAGTCGTTAAGTCCATCTTAGGCATAAAGAGATTAGGCAAGAACAGTGCCGATTGCACTATTTGTTCGAGTTTGGCTTTTTGTTGATCGATTTTCGATTGATTCAACGTAACATGAATCTCTTTTTGCGATAAACCGGTGGCTGAAACTGAAGCCACTCCCAGGATCTTTTGGTATTCTGGTATCACGGTATCCTCAATAAATTTGCTGGCTTCGGCAACTGATTGTCCGCGGACAGCAACTGATAGGACCGCTACTGGCAATAAGTTGGGATTAATACGCATAATCATAGGGGAAGTAGTATCTTTAGGCAGATATGCAGTGATCAAATCCAATTTTTCACGGATCTCTACTACTGCTGCATCCATATCGCGCATTTCACTAAACTCGAGCATGACCATGGAAACGTTTTCGGAAGAAAATGAATATACATTTTGAATATCGCTTAATGTGAGCATAACCTGTTCAATGGGTTGTGACACGCTCATTTCAATAGTCTCTGGGCTAGCTCCAGGATATGCAGTGATGATTACAGCGATGGGCAGGTTGATATTTGGCAGTAGATCAGTGGTAGTGTTGTATACGGAAATTGCACCAAGGATGAGGATAATGATGATACCTACAATAATCGTATACGGTTTTTTGACACTAAACTCCGCCAGCAATTTTTCCACTCCATTCTTTCTTAAATTTAAATTTTATGATTATTGCTCAGGATAGATCACCAATTCCATGTTATCACGCACAATTTGATTGAATTTGGTTAATCCCGTGTAAATATCAATCAAATCTTGCTCGGGAACGCCATGGAAGGTTTGGAAAATAAAATCACGGAATTTTTGTTCAATGATTTCCGCGATCTGTTTATGTTGATCTACCAATGAGATGGATACAATCCGTCGGTCGTATGCGGATCTTTTGCGTTCGACAATATTTATTCGTTCAAGACGATCAATAATACCACTGACTGTACTTTTAGATAATCCCATTTTCTTGCTGATATCAGAGATACTTAATTCATCATGTTCTTGTAAGAGCACAATCAATGATATTTGTGGGATACTGAGCTGATAATGGTTAAAATAAGATCGCAGCAATGTTTCCAGATTTTTCCTTACGTCTTGCAGCAAATCAATGATCCGCTTAGGCAGCTGGCTGTCTTTTTCCACATTAGTCCACCTCCTTTACTACTATGGAAATATTTCGCATGCGAATCATTTTATTTTAGTATAGTTTGACAAAAAATCTAGGTTTTTGTCTGCAGGAAAACCTTTCTATTGCACGAAAAGATAGAAATTAATGTTAATTTGCGTGATCATTGGTATATAAATTGATGATCACGTTTAAATTAAATGAAAGAGAGGGAGGTTACACAAATGAAGAGTTTAAAAGGTACGAAAACAGCTGAGAACTTGCTTAAAGCCTTTGCTGGAGAAGGTCAAGCTCGGAACAGATACACCTATTATGCATCGATTGCTGATAAGGAAGGGTATAAGCAAATTCGCAACATTTTTATCGAGACCGCGGACAATGAAAAAGAGCATGCTAAGCGGTTCTGGAAGTTTTTACTAGCTGGTTTTGGTGATGAGCTGCCCACACATGTAGAGATTACCAATGCTTCATATCCGGTAGCTCAAGGTACTACGTTGGATAACCTTAAGGCAGCAGCTGCTGGCGAAAATGAAGAATGGGAGCACATGTATCCTGAGTTTGCCAGAGTGGCTGAAGAGGAAGGTTTCCCAGAAATCGCTGCTGTTTTCAAGTATATTATTGAAGCAGAAAGACGCCATGAGATTCGTTTCTTGAAACTAGCAGAGAACATTGAAAATGGCAAGGTATTTAAGAAGGATCAACCAGTGTTGTGGAAGTGTACCAACTGTGGCTACATTCACGAAGGGCCAGAAGCGCCAACTACTTGCCCAGCTTGTGCACATCCTCAAGGATTCTTCGAAGTCTTCAAGGAAACCTACTAAGAGCAAAAAAGAGTCCTACCCGCCACTGTTGGGGGTAGGACTTTTTCTGTTTTAGGCTGGTTGGTCAGCTGGTTGAAAATGAATGATAATACCTTGGTCGTGGAAATTGCGATCCTTGATCAGAGTGGTGGTACAGATGACGTGCTGAGGTGATTGACTGTGCAGTGGCGTGATTTCCAACGTAAAGGTGTAGTTGCTTAAACCTTCCCGTACTGTTTTCTGGATATGGCTGATGATTTCATGATTGCGAATAATGAAATGTACAGGACGTTCTAGTGCTTGACTGAGCCGAATACCAAGAATATCTTCAGCAGCGGGATTCATTTTCAACACACGGTTGTACATATCTGTGATCACAATACCATCTTTGATACCAACCAAAATGGCATTCATGCGTTCACGTTCAATCTCAATTTCGTTGAGTACGTCTTCCAGTTCGAAGCGGCTGCTGTCTAAGGTGAGAGCTAATTCTCTCTGTGCTTGCTGGAATGGGGTAATATCATACCCATACAGCAGTACCTGCGCTTGTGATTGTTGTAGACGCAGTGCACGGCAGTCCAAGACAATGTTCTTTTGATTCCAAGAAAACTCAAGCTCACAGGCAGCACTTGCATCGCCATTTTGTAACTGGCGAATCAACTGCTCGAGTTTCAGCCGTTGCTCCTGGTTTGAGAGGTAGTTAGCAAGGTTGGTACCAGTATCGACATTAAGGAGAGCTTTAGCCGCATGATTAGTTTCTGTGACCAGACCATCGAAGGTAAGTTTAATGATTGGCAAATCAATTGCTGTATACTCATCTTTTAACTGATCATAGTCACGCTGCAGTTGTTGGTTTGCTGATTCTGACTTAATCAACTGATCCCTGATAGTTTGAGATGCAGTGATATGGTTTTCCATTTCTGATTTCAGATTAACGATCAAATCCTGGGATTGAGCAATTTGAGCGTTCAACTGATTGATTTGCTCATTAGCGGCAGCAATTTGCTCTAACAATTGCTGTTTTTCAAGATGATAGTTTGCGGCATGCTGCTGCAGCTCTTTATGTAACTCACTTTCTTTCTGGCGGAGTTGTTCTAATTCTGCTGTCAAGTTTGCAGTTTCAGCCTGGCTTGCGCGTAACGCAGTAATATCTTCAACCCAAGCCAGTAATGGGGAATTTGCTTCAGTTGTGGTTAAGTGGACTATATAGGAATTAGTACCATTGGATGAACTACAGGTAAGTTCTAGATGTTGTGGCTGCTGATTTTGACTGAGGGCGTCCAGTGCACTGGTTAGAGCATCGGGAGTAGATGTGTACTTATTCACCAATTCCTGAAGATTGGCCAAGGTGAGCTGCTCTGGCTCCATATTGAGCAGTTGAATAAAAGCATTGGTAGTTAGTAAAATTTGATTTGATGTGAACAGGACAAGAGGGATGGAGCAATTCTTGAGTGCTTCAGTAATTGTAGCCAGATTGTGTGAGTGTGCCTCTAATTCGTTAAGTTGCTGGGTTACGTCGTGAAGGAAAAGCAGCTGTCGTTGGACTTTGCCATTAACAATTTCTTTTGATGTTTTAACAGTGACATAGCATTTGTCCAAGCGTCTTACCTTCAGCCTGAATGTCTGAGCAGAATCTTCTGCCTTGGGACTATCAAGCAAGGCTAGGACTTGTTCATGAGCGTCAGTATGAAACAGAGCTGAGACTGCATCTTGAAGCAGTAAATCTTCGGGTTTGATACCAGTCAAAAGCGCAGCAGCTTTATTCACAGATTTGATTTTATGGTCCTGGTCCAGTTCAATGATCGGACAATCAGCTGCATCAAATAAGTACTGGAGATTGGTGAGTTCTTCTGTTAACTGATTCTTCTCAGCAGAAAGCGATGTGGTTAAGCGATAGATAAAGTAGGTGGCGACAAGGATCCCAACTACAGTGATTAGGCGTAAGATAAGATCCCAAGCACCTGGATAGTAGAGGTTGACCCAGAAACTGCTATCAGCAATCAAAATTGTACTTTTTATTGTGGCAATTAACCAATAAAGTACAACAGCTAGCAAACCATATTTGCCAATCCGCCAGCGATCACCTTTAAGCATTTTACCTCCTCCATTCCATAACATTTAGCAAATAGTATTTATATAAGATAATTCATTATTTATTCACAAAAACCTCTTTGCTTGTCAATAATCTTTTTTCTGATATTATCATAACAATTGGATTAATTGGTTAAGAATAAAGGATATTTATGAGAGAAAGCTGAATTTTAATATATCAAGACTATATTATCTTAAACAGTATGTGAAAGTGATATACAACTGTAAACAGAATGGAGTGATGAACATGCAACAGAATCAGGGTAAAGAGTCAATTCAAAAAGTACATAGCCACCTCGCTATCAAAGTCGCTTTGATTTTAGCTATCATCTGCATTGGCATCAATTCATTTGTTTTATGGCACGCTTATCGTATGGATCAGCAGGAAACTGATCCACTGATTGTCACTGTGGAAAACTTAGCTGAGGACATATCAAAAGAAGTAGCTTCTATAGGACAGCGGTTGCTCCTGTTAGAACAAACCCTTCGCAATATGCCTGCTAATGAGGTGGATTATGCTTGGTTACAGGATCAGCTCAAACAGCTATCTTCCATGGAAGAGAGATTGACCAGCTTACATACGGCTGTAGACGCACAACAGGTGGCTGCAGAAGAGTTGCAAGTTGCAATGAAGGAGATGGAGCAGCTGTTGAATGACAAGTACAACCAGCTGCTTGGGCGCCTTGATGAGCTGGAGCAGACACTCATCAACCAAATAGAAAAATCATCTGTTGACCAATTCAAGGTTGACCGTGCACCGGAAAACGCTGTACATGCGGGTGTTGTGATTACCGTTCAACGTGGTGACACTATTTGGGATCTGGCAGCGCAGTTTGAAAACCCACCCACGCAGAGTTTTATAAATAAGATAATGGCATACAATAGAATCAGTGATCCAACTAAGTTAAAGGTTGGGCAGCAGATCATCATTCCGGAGAACTAGGATACGGTTCTCCGGTTGTTGTGTTTAGGCAGGAAAGTTGAATGTGTTTGCTGAAATCATTAGAAGTAACAATATTGGTGAGGAGCGGTAATCATGGATAAATATGTGATTGGTGTAGATTTTGGTACTGATTCTGTACGGGCTCTTGTTGTTAATGTCCGAACAGGTAAAGAAGAAGCATCAGCCGTTGCTTATTACCCCAGATGGGCACAAGGCTTGTACTGTGATCCCAGTAAAAATCAATTCAGACAGCATCCTCTCGATTATATTGAAAGTTTGACTGCCTGTATCACAGACGCTTTGGCACAGCTGCCTTCACAAGTAGCCGAACAGGTAGTGGGAATCGGTATTGATACCACTGGTTCGACCCCTTGCGCCGTTGATCGTACAGGCAAACCTTTAGCACTTAGCCCAGAGTTTGCTGATAACCCAAATGCCATGTTTATTCTTTGGAAAGATCACACCGCTGTGCAAGAAGCTGCTGAGATTAACGATTATGCTTGGAATCATTCACCAATTGATTATACTAAATATGTAGGTGGAATCTACTCGTCGGAGTGGTTCTGGGCCAAGATTTTGCATGTCTACCGGGAAGATGAGGCTGTAAGAAATGCTGCTTATACCTGGATAGAACATTGTGACTGGATCCCAGCACTGCTGTCTGGTGTGCAGTCTGCTGATGCGATCAAGCGCAGTCGTTGTGCTGCCGGTCATAAAGCTATGTGGCATGCAGAATGGAATGGTCTGCCCAGCGATGATTTCTTTGCTGGTATTGATCCATTACTGAAAGGTATAACGAAGAACATGCCTCAAGAAACCTATCCTTCAGACCAGGTCGCTGGCACATTGTGTCCAGAATGGGCGCAGAAACTTGGTTTAAAACCTGGTATTGCTATTGCTGTTGGCGCTTTTGATGCCCATATGGGTGCCGTAGGTGGTGGAGTAACCGATGGAACACTGGTGAAGATCATGGGTACTTCCACCTGCGATATCATGGTTGCTCCCTATGAAGTGATGGGGAACAAGCTTATCAGGGGTATTTGTGGCCAAGTTGATGGTTCAGTAATCCCTGGCATGGTTGGATTGGAAGCTGGGCAATCAGCTTTTGGAGACGTCTTTGCCTGGTTCAAGAAGGTATTGCTCTGGCCATTGATTGATTTAAGTGATTCTGGTATGGTCAGTGAAGAGTTGGTGGAACAGATTTCGGCGCAAATTCTGCCGCGTTTGACTAAAGCTGCAGAAAAAGTAGCTATTGAAGAGACTGGGCTGGTAGCTTTGGATTGGTTGAATGGCAGAAGAACTCCCGATGCCGACCAGGCGCTCAAGGGTGCTTTAGTTGGGTTAAACCTGGGTTCTGATGCTCCCAAGATTTTCAGAGCCTTAGTTGAGGCTACTGCTTTTGGAGCAAAAGCGGTAATTGACCGTTTCCGGGATGAAGGTGTGGAAATCGAACAAGTTATTGCTTTGGGTGGAATTCCCAAGAAGAATCCTTTTGTGATGCAAGTGGCTGCCGATGTGTTTAATATGCCGATTAAGGTTACCGAATCAGATCAAACCTGTGCACTTGGCGCTGCCATGTTTGCTGCTGTTGCTGCAGGAGAATATGCTGATGTGAAAGAAGCACAGAAGCATATGGGCACCCGTTTCAGCGAGACATATTATCCACAAGCAGAACAAGCTGCCAAGTATCAGGCGGTTTATCAAAAATATCTAGAGATTGGTGGTCTATTAGAAGACAGTCTCAGAAAACTATAAGGATGTGAGGAACTTTGTTGTTGGAAAAATTACGGGAAGAGGTTTTTGAAGCCAACCTCGAGTTGCAGAGACGCGGCTTAGTGGTTTATACCTGGGGCAATGTTAGTGGTATCGACCGTGAGCAGGGGTTGGTGGTCATTAAGCCAAGTGGAGTCCCTTATGAAACATTGACACCGCAGCAGTTGGTAATTGTTAATCTAGATGGTGAGATTGTCGAGGGGGATTTGCGTCCGTCTTCTGATTTACCAACGCATTTAGAGTTATACCGCAACTTTCCAAATATAGGTGGAGTTACTCATACACATTCAACTTATGCTACTGCATGGGCCCAAACTATGTTTGAGCTTCCTTGCTTTGGTACAACCCATGCCGATCACTTTTATGGCGCAGTTCCCTGCACCAGGCCGTTGACCAATGCGGAAGTAGAAAATAACTATGAATTGAATACTGGTAAAGTAATTGTGGAAACCTTTGCTGATATTGATCCTGATGCTGTACCAGCAGTCTTGGTTGCTCAGCACGGCCCATTTACTTGGGGTAAAAATGCTGCAGATTCTGTGAAAAACAGTGTTGTATTAGAGGAAGTAGCGAAAATGGCGGTATTTGCGGTCAGTGTCAATCCAGAGATGCGCAGCGTCCCTCAATACCTACTGGACAAACACTATCTGCGCAAACATGGAAAGAACGCTTATTATGGTCAGAATTAAGTTCTGAAGTATATACGCTTCCCCTGTGCGAGGGAGTACAATACCTGTACAGTATCTGGCACAGGGGAGTTTTTTGTGTTTATTTGGAGCGATACTGTGTCCATCCTAGCTTATTAAGCCGCTGTAGAATCAAGGTAGTTACTATCAGTTTACCCAAATCAGCTATGATGAAGGGCATAATACCATAGGTCACTGCTTGTACCAAATCATATCCTACGACAAGTTGTAATCCTGCAATTCCACAGCAATAGATTACCAATAGACCGACCACAAGGCAAAGGAATATTGACTGGCTGGATTCTGGCCTGGTGCGCTGGGCAATCCAACCGGTTACATAAGCACTTAGCACAAAGCCCCACAAAAAGCCAGATGTTGGCCCCCACAGCATATTGAACCCACCGCGGTGCTGAGCAAATACGGGTAAACCAGCCGCTCCCAAAGCGAGGTACAAGAGTTGACAGAATGCACCGTATTTTGGCCCTAACACGACTCCTGAAATCAAAGTAAAGGGCAGCTGTAATGTAAGCGGCACTGGTGAGAATGGCAAAGGTATAGATATTATTGCGCCGACAGTTGTCAGAGCAGTCAACAATGAGATGTAGGCAAGAGTTTTAACTTTCATGATAATACCTTCCTAATGAGATATCTCCAGCCCAGAGCTTTTGTTGTGTCCCGTCAGGTTTTTGGACAATTAATGCGCCATCACTACTGATGTCCAAGGCTTTAGCAGTGAATTGCTCGCATTGGGTAGTAACTATCACGTCCCGACCAAGCGTGACGTCATAGCGTTTGAACGTATTTACAATCTGCAGCTGATCATTTAACAATAGATGATAATAATGATTCAATTGACTGAGAATCTGCTGCAGCAGCTGCTGATTGTTTACCTTTTGAATGATAGCTTCCTGCAGCGTGATAGCAATTGAGCGTATTTCTTCTGGCCAAGCATGCCTGTCTTGGTTGGTGTTAACCCCTATTCCCACAATCACATAATTAACATTCATGCCTGCACTAGAGGCTTCAGTTAGAATACCAGCCAGTTTTTTGCCGTGGAGTAATATGTCGTTAGGCCATTTCAACCGAACAGGAAGCTGGTATGCCTTGTACAGTACGTCAGCAACACTTATGCCTACCAGAAGAGTAATTGTGGCGAGCCGCTCCACGGGAATCGCAGGCCGGAGGATAATCGAAAAATATAAACCGCCAGGTTGAGATACCCAGGCTTTCTGGTGACGACCCCGCCCATTGGTCTGGCGTTCAGCAGCAATAACCAACCCTTCTGGGGCACCTTGTTGGGCATGAATTTTAGCTATATCGTTTGTAGACGTTGTTTCTGGGAGCCAAATGATTTTCTTGCCAATGATTTGATTAATAGTGATCACTCCTGTAGCTATCATATTGCTATCATAGAAAACTCGACAATAATTGTCAATAATTGTAAAAAGGGCAGGATTTTTGGGTATGCAGCAGAGAATATATTAAATAATTTCGGGCACAGAAGGGGAAAAGAAGGAAAGTGAAAATGAAACATCGGTTGAAGTATTTTCTTGAACACTCGATTCCACAGTTTTCTTGCAGACATCCTTGGCTGATTATCATCAGCTTTTTAGCAATTACACTAGCCTTTGGTGTCCAGCTCCCTAATATTTACATTGATACTGATGTCGCTAAACTTACCACTGGCAGTGAGGCAGAAACACGGGCTATTGAAACAGCAGCTCGTGATTTTATCGTTGGCGACCCCCTGTATGTGGTGCTAACTGGCGACATGAGCAATCCAGAGATCCTGCAAAAAGCAGCGAGCGTCATAGAGAGTATCCGTGGTGTTGCCAATGTCCTTGAAGTTATTAGTCCGTTTGATGCTTCTTATTATTCATTATCTGGATTTATGGTTCAGGTTTTACCGGTAGCTGCACGGATCCCTGCAAGCACAGCAGAGGTTGAACAGTTTCGTGCCCGTTTATCCCTCAGCCCGAATGGCAAACGGATGATCAGCCCCGATAATCAAGCAATGCTAATCGAAGTATATATCAGCGGAAGTTATTCCCAGCGGGGCAAAAAAGCTGTTCAAGAACTGGAAGCACTTCTAAAGCAAAAGTGGGGTAAGGATAATTACTATTTGACAGGAACTTGCTTTTTAGCCCAATCGGTTGATATGGGTGTCCGCCAGGATGTCCTGCTCCTCTTCCCATTGGCTGCTTTAATCGTAGTTGCGGTTTTGATCTTTAGTTTTCGGAGCTGGTTGGGAGTACTAATCCCGGGTGCCACGATTGTCATAGCATTGGTTGTCAGTTTGGGATTGATGGCCTGGTGGCAGGTGCCGTTGACACTTGTTAGTGTTGTCCTGCCTGTGATCCTCATTGTTGTAGGTTCAGCAGATGGCATACATATTCTCCATAAATACCAGGAAGAACTACAGCACACTGACGACAAGCTTACAGCAATCCTAAACGCAATGGCGGAAATGATCCCACCCTGCACCATGACGTCTGTAACCACAGCTGTGGGTTTGCTTTCGTTACGCACATCAACAGTGATTCCTGTTAAGGATTTTGGTACGTTTTCCAGTATCGGAGTCATGGTTGCATATGTTTTTGCCATCTGTGGAATTCCAGCACTGTTAAATGTAATGCCAAAACCAAAATCAAAAAAAGTCGATAAAAGTATATCACATATGGATACAGTGCTGTTAGAGCGTATTGGCAGATGGGTGATGAAGCATACAAAACTAGTTACAGTGATCGGTGTGAGTGTCCTCTTACTATGCGCAATAGGTATTCCACGGATCACAGTGGAAGCGAACATTGCTCGGTATTTCCGCAATTCCAGTACGGTTGCCAAAGGAATTCGCGTGTACGAGCAATACTTTGGCGGTTCTCAGCAGGTACTGATTGTTGTTAATACAAACAAACCTTATGGTGCTCTCAACCCACAGTTTTTACCAGTAGTAGATGAGATGGAACAATATGTCAACTCTTTCCCGTTGATCAGTCATACGCTGTCGATGGCATCTTTGGCCAGAGATTTCAGTCCTGATGGAGAACTGCATGAAAATTTAGTTCCTCTTGCATATCAGCAGTTGCCTACCAGTTTGACTCATGTTTTTGTTAGCCGCGATCAACAGCAAAAAGCTGCGATTCATGCCTGGATACGAAGCAGCGACACTAACCAATTGGCTACAACATTAATTGAGTTAGAGCGCGGACTGAATGAGCTGGCTCCAGAGGGAGTGACCATTCTGGTTGCTGGCCTGCCAAAAGTCATACAACATCATATGCAGCGTTTCTCTGAAAGCCAAATATCAAGTGTCGTTTGGTCAACATTAACAGTACTGCTGTTATTAATCGTCTTTTATCGTTCCTTTGTAGAAGGTTTTTTGGCCATGATTCCATTAGTGTTTACCTTAGGCATTAACTTTGGTTTTATGGGTTGGCTGGGTATTCCCTTGGACGCTGCGACTGTGCTTATGGGCAGCATAGCCATTGGCATGGGGATTGATTACTCAATCCATCTTATTAGTCGGGTGAATAGGGAAGAAAGTGTCGGGCATGATTTAAACACAGCTTGTCAGATTAGCATCGCTACTGCCGGGCATGCTATTGTTATCAATGCAGTTACTTTAATTGCCGGATTTTTAATCCTCTGTTTTTCGCTTTTTGCTGCGTTATCTATATTCGGTGTGCTGATGGCTTTGGCTATGGGGGTTAGTTCGATTGCTGCGGTCACTGTACTGCCTGCGTTATTGCAGGGGTTAAGAAATAAAATCAAGAGGAGGTCATATCATGCGTGATTTAAAACATTATGAAGTATGGTTTTTAACTGGCAGCCAACATCTTTATGGTGAAGAAACACTGAATCAAGTAGCGGAACATGCCCAGATCATTGTCGATGAATTGAATAAGTCTGAGCAAATCCCTGTTAAAATTGTTTACAAACCTGTACTTACCACAGCCGATGCGATTACTCAAGTTTGCCTGGAGGCTAATCTGGCAGATAATTGCATAGGGCTCATTACCTGGATGCATACATTCTCACCTGCAAAAATGTGGATTAATGGACTTAAGCGTTTACAAAAGCCTATAGCCCATTTACACACTCAGTTCAATCGGGACATTCCTTGGGATGCCATCGACATGGACTTTATGAATCTCAATCAATCAGCACATGGTGGTCGGGAATTTGGATTCATTGTTTCCCGCTTGGGCATTGACCGTAAAGTAATCGTTGGCCATTGGCAAGATTCTGATGTACAAAGTCAGCTGGCTGGATGGATGCGTGCTGCACTTGGCTGGCATGAATGGCAGCGTACTAAGATCGCTCGATTTGGCGATAACATGCGCAATGTAGCGGTAACTGAAGGCAATAAAGTGAGTGCCCAAATCCAATTCGGTTTTGCTGTCGATGGTTATGGTATTGGTGACTTGGTAGCTGTAGTCAATCAGGTTAGTGATGCTGAGGTCAACGATCTACTTGCTGAGTATGATCGGACATACCAGATGATGGACTGCTTGAAACCAAATGGCGCACATCGGGATGCATTGGCCATTCAAGCCCGTTATGAACTGGGTATTCAGAAATTCTTGGATGATGGCGGTTATACTGGTTTTACTACTACTTTTGAAGATCTACACGGTTTACAACAGTTGCCTGGTTTAGCGGTCCAGCGCCTGATGAAGAAAGGCTATGGCTTTGGCGCTGAGGGCGACTGGAAAACAGCAGCCTTACTGCGGGTTATGAAAGTAATGGCAACTGGGCTTAAGGGTGGTACTTCCTTCATGGAAGATTACACTTATCACCTGGAACCGGGGAATATGAAGATCTTAGGTGCTCACATGCTTGAGGTGTGTGAATCACTGGCTGGTGATCAGCCACGCTTGGAAATCCATCCTCTTTCTATCGGAGGTAAAGCAGATCCGGTACGTTCTATCTTTACTGCACCTAATGGCCCAGCTATTGCTGTTACGGTTGTTGATCTCGGACACCGGTTCCGAATGATCGTTAATGAAGTAGAGGTTGTGCAGCCAGAAAATCTACCGAAACTTCCTGTTGCTAGAGCTCTGTGGATTCCCAAACCAAACTTGCCCACAGCAGCTGCTGCATGGATCCTCGGTGGAGGTGCGCATCATACCAGTTTCAGTCAAGCACTCAATACACAGCATATGCTTGACTTTGCAGAAATGGCTGGTATTGAATGTCTGGTCATTAATGATCAAACTGATATTAATCAATTCAAGAAAGAGATTCGTTGGAACCAGGCTTATTTTGGCTGAGAGTTCGTTACACAATAACCCCTGTGCATGTGGCAGGGGTTATTTCTATTTATGCAGGAAAATGCAGCATTTAGGCAGAAATGAAAATAACGGAAATGAAGGGGGGAATGGTAGTGCAGATCGGTATAGGAGTAAGTGAACTGAGCAATGCCAGACAGGCCGTGAAAGAAGCTTTACATCAAGCACTACACAGTTTACAGTTCCCCGATTTAACATTTGTGTTCTATGCTGGGGATTACGATCCTCAACAAGTATGGGAAGCCGCAAAAACGGAACTTCATGACCGAGAATATATCGGTGGATCGGTTGCTGGGTTGCTTACTTATAAAGGTGTGATAAATCAAGGCGTGAGTGTGTTGGCTTTAACTGGCATCACTGCCACTACTGCGATACTTGATCTGGATCCTGAGCACGTTTTTGCATCAGGACAACAGGTTGGTGACGCTTTAGCTGCTGCAAACCACAGTTCAGGGACTGTGATGATGTTTCCGAGCGCTTGTCAAGTACAAGTATCGGCATTAATACGCGGTGTCTATTCCCGTCTTGGCCCAGGGTTCAACTATTATGGAGCAGGGATTATGGCACAGTTTACTAATAAAGGTTTGAGCACTAATGGCATTGCTGCTGTTTTGCTTAATGGTGTCTGTTTTACGCACCGTATTGGCCATGGGTGGATGCCATTTGGTGAACCAATGTTAGTGACCAAAGCAGATCGCAATGTTGTGTACGAACTTGATGGTCAGCCAGCGTTAGAACGTTACCGCAAGATGATAAATCAGCTGGTAGACCAAGATGCCGCTTCTATAGACAAACGTTTTCAGCTGGGCATTCCTTGCAAGAATCAAGAGTATTTAGTACGTGACATTATTGGCACACAGGATCAGGCCTTAATTTGTGTGACAGAGATCACCCAAAGGTCAATGACCAGCTTAATGACCACCAGTGTTCCTGCACTGCCGGCTATTGCAAAGAGAATTGTGGAAGAAGCATTTAATCGGCATGCGCAGCCTCAGTTCGCCTTGGTGTTTGATGACTTTTCCAGAAAAGAGCTGCTGCAGCATGATTTTGTTCATGAAATGGACAACATTTTCCGAGTACTAAAGGACCTGCCTACTCTTGGACTGCTCACATATGGCGCAATTAGCTGTCCGTTGGGTACGCCTTTATTCTATTGCAAATCTCTATCCGTTTCAGTCGGAGGTGAGGGCGCATGAGCTCTCAAGCGTATGAATTACTCCTGACTCTTGATGTGATTTCATTTAATAGTGAATTACCTGGCCCAGAGTTGTTTCAACAAGTGATTGAAAAAGCAAGCAGGTTATTGGGTGTACAGAAACTGTTTTTGTCATTGGCCGATCCTGTCCTGACTACTTGCAGTGGATCTTGGGGCTTTATGGAACATGAAGAACCCTTATGTGAGCCAGAAAAAATAAAAGCTAGTGCATTTATGCACCGCTTTGCCATGCCCAACAGTTTCATCTATCTTGAGCAAGAAGACGCTTTATCCATACAAGATCAGAGGCTATATGCCATCTTTGTCCGTAGTTTAGAGGATACGCTTATCCGTAAGCAAATTCAGGAGTCTCTGCGGCTATCAGAGAAGAAATACCGTGATATACTGGCTAACATGCAAGAGGGGTATTATGAAATTAATTTGGAAGGAAAGATTGTGTTCTGCAACCAGTCTTTGTACGAATTACTTGGGTATGAGTTAGGTGAGCTTGCTGGAGTCAACATGCTGTCGCTCTGTGTGGAAAAGCGCAAAGCTTTCAAGCTATTCAGGGAGATTTGGTCCGATCAAGGTTCGAAACGTATCAACACCATCAAGTTGAAACGGAAGGATGGTTCTATCTGTTATGGAGAAGCTTCCATCAACTTAATCAAGGACAGCAGCGGCCAGATAATTGGCTTTAGCGGTTTACTGCGGGACATCACTGAACGGATTCATTATCAAAAACGTCTTGAATTTTTGGGTATGCATGATGTTCTCACAGGTTTGTACAATCGCACTTATTTTGAAGAGCAAATCATTAAAATAGATTCAGCAAAAGACTATCCTGTGTCGCTGATTATCGCGGATTTGGATGGATTAAAAATCATTAATGACAGTATGGGTCATCCAAGTGGTGATAAAATACTTCGCGCTTTTGCCAAAATACTCAAACAAGAAATCGGCGAAGAAGGATTAATTGCCCGCCTTGGTGGGGATGAGTTTGGTATTCTTTTGCCAAAATGTTCTGAAGCCCGAGCACAGGCACTGGTTCAAGCGATTCGCACTGCTGTAACCGATTATAACGATGCAAATTCCACTCTGCCTTTGAGCATATCATTAGGCTATGCGACAGCAGATAATCCTTCCATTTCACTGGCGGAAGTGTACAAGCTGGCTGATGACCGCATGCTTCATGATAAACTCTACCGCAGTGCTAGTATGAAGTCGGAAATTGTGAGGACATTGATGGCTGCTTTAGCAGAACGGGACTATGTCACCCATGGTCATGCTGCAAGGATTGAGGTCATTTGCTTAGAGATTGCTGACAGGGTGCAGCTGTCTGAAGCGCAAAAGACAGACTTGGCATTATTGGCCAAAGTTCATGACTTAGGTAAAGTAGGGATTCCCGACAGCATTTTAACGAAGAATGGACCATTGACTGAAAGCGAATGGAAAATCATGAAACAACATCCCGAAAAAGGCTATCGGATTGCAACCTCTTCACCGCACTTGGCTGGAGTCTCTCGATTAATTCTCTGTCACCATGAGCGTTGGGATGGTAAAGGTTATCCGCTTGGTTTAAAGGGAGAGGAGATTCCTATTGAATGCCGTATTTTGGCAATTGCTGATGCTTATGATGCTATGACTAGTTATCGTGTTTACCGCGAGCCAATGTCTCATGCAGAAGCATTGCTGGAAATTCGCGCTAATGCCGGCACACAGTTTGATCCTATATTGGTGGAAATAGCCATTCCCATTTTAGAAGAGCTGCATGCGCGGAGAGAAAGTATCCCTCAGCTAACGGACACAAGAGAATGAGCTTCTACGACTTATCTTAGCGGGAGGGATAAGAGTGCATCTCGCTAAACATGTAGCGATAATCTTAGTTGGGTTTATGATCATCTCCCTGACAGGAGCCTTATTGGATACAAGTGTTGTTTATGCTGAATATACAGTAAATCCCTATTGGTATCGGATAATTGGCGGCAGACCAAACAATGACATTGTTGTTCTCAATCGCATACGGGAGAAAATTACTCCTTCATATTACAGTTTTCTTAACATTCCCGTTATCCACGGTTTGGCGGACACAGAACTGTATGAGCAAATTAATATTATGTTCTATGACGGGATAACAAGTTATGATGACGAAGTGGAGTCTAACACCATCAGTTTCTTGAGGAATATGGGAATACCTCCTGAAGAATGGCCGCATTATACGACTGAGGTCAAATACAAAGTAAACTATAATTCAGGTGGAATTCTCAGTGTTACTGTCAGTTTCTACCACTATGCGGATAAGATTTATCAAGCTCAGTATCGTGAGACTGTCAATATCGATTTAACAACAGGACGGATTATTGAATTTGAGGATCTCTTTCCGACTGAACTAGAACGACGTATCCTCCTCAAAACCATTAACAACCAGATCAGGCAAAACCCTGCTGCATATTTTGTTGACGAAATCGATATGTCATACTTGTCCAAGATAAGTTCATTTTATCTGACTGAGAACCGTATTATTGTCTATTTTGACGCTAATGATCTTGGCCCTTACACGTCTGGAACTCCAGAGTTTGTCTTAGAACTGAGCAAAGCAGTGACAGAACTAAGATACAATAGTTCTGGGCAATAGGTGTGATTGACAAATCGAATATTATATGGTACCATGATGAAACAACCAGTTACAACAGGGATTGTTGCCATAGAAAACGTATCAGACAGGAGGTGGGTTGTGCAGAGAGGAGAGTACACATGCGAACAAACCTAATTAGTGAATGGTCGGTAGGGGAATACTTAGGACAGCTTATTCTGATTGAACGTTCTGAGACAGACGTTCAAATTGCGCTTAAAGTCGTCAGCAACTCGCACCATGGAGTGATTCAATTCTGGTGGGATGAAAGTGAGTATTTAATCCAAGGTATCACTGAAGTTCTGATCACAAAACATGACAAGTTAAGCGCAAATATGTTAGTGGGACTCATGTTGTCCAAGAACGACAATATTCTATTCGGATGGAGTCCAATCAATGATGATCAGTGCGGATTGGTACTCTACCAAGACAACGAATCAATAATAATTGACGAAGCTAATGTTGTGAATTTCTTCCGTTGGCTGCGCAGTAATTTACAGTTAATAGGAAGGATTGTATCGTAATAGGTTCGGGAGGACAATCGATGGATGAGTTTAGTTAGACAGCCTTGTTATCTCGCAGACAAAACCTGGGAGTAACAAGGCTGCTTTATGTTATAATTATAACATCGTTCTGGTAAGCTAGAGGCGGAAACAGTGTTGAAAGGAGCTGGATCATGAATATTTCAGTTTTGGGATCAGGCCGCTGGGGTTCATTTCTCGCCTGGTATCTTCAGCGTATCGGCCATCAGGTTTTGATATGGGGTAGAGCCAATTCAGAACATTTTGAGCAATTGATGCAGACGAGACAGAACGAATATCTGACATTACCTGATAGTATAGACTTTACTACTGATTTGGCAGATGCTGTTGAATTCGCTGATATTATCATTATCAGTATTTCTGCTCAGCAGCTGCGTGAGTTTGCCCGAGAACTAAACCAATATGATGTAAGCGGTAAGATAATTGTTTTATGTATGAAGGGGCTGGAAGAGAATACTGGCAAACGTTTAACGCAAATCGTGAATGAAGAGATTGTACAGCCTTGTTCAGTGGCGATTTGGGTGGGACCCGGCCATGTTCAAGATTTTATCAACGGCATTCCCAACTGCATGGTGATCGGCTCAGACAATATCAATGTGACTAAGCAGTTAGTCCAGGAGTTTGGCAGCGAACTCATTCGTTTCTATTATGGACAAGATTTGATTGGTAATGAGATTGGTGCTGCGGCTAAGAATGTCATTGGATTGGCGGCTGGCATGCTTGATGGATTAAACTACAGCAGCCTCAAGGGGGCATTGATGGCGCGGGGAGCTCGGGAAATATCTCGCTTAGTACGGGCGATGGGCGGCAACGAGCTTACTGTTTATGGGTTAAGCCACTTGGGAGATTATTCTGCTACGCTTTATTCTCCTTATAGTCACAATCGAGCTTATGGAGAAGCATTTGTTTTAGGTAAGCCGTTTACTAAACTGGCAGAAGGTGTTTCCACAGCTAAAGCACTGATGCTCTTAGCTGAACGCTATGAAATTGAGCTGCCTATCTGTTATAGCGTCAATGAGATCATCAATGAGCATAAAGACGCTAAATCAGTAATTCTTAACTTGTTTATGCGGCCAGTAAAATTTGAATTCTAAGCGCTTGTTTTAAGCGCTTATTTTTATGTAAATGATAGTAATTATCATTAAGAGCAAGCTATTTGCAGATAATCACTCTAAATGGTATTTTTCGGTAGTTGTATAAATCTAACTAATTTACTAATATTTAGTTAAGAGATGGGAGAGGAGTTGATCACATGCAAGTAGCACCCGATATCAAATGGGTAGGAGTACTTGATCCAGATTTACGCGTTTTTGATGTAGTGATTCCTACTAAGTGGGGTACCACTTATAACTCATATTTGATTAAAGCCGACAAACCTTGTGTCATTGATACTGTGAAAATTAACTTTACTGAGGAGTTCCTTGCCAAGTTGGAACAAGAAATTCCACTGGAGGAGATACGTTATTTAATAGTGAACCATACAGAACCAGATCATTCAGGGGCTGTTGGCGCATTATTAGAACGCGCACCTCAGATTGAAGTCTTTGGTTCGCGGGCAGCGATCCAGTTTCTCCGGGAGCAAGTGAACCGCGACTTCACAGCTCATGTAGTTGCTCACAATCAGACTTTGGATTTAGGCAATAAAACATTGAGGTTTATCATGGCTCCCTTTCTCCACTGGCCAGATACCATGTTTACCTACTTAGAAGAAGACGAAATACTATTTACTTGTGATGGGTTTGGTTCTCACTATTGTGACCCACAAGGCCGGATGTTTGCTAGTGAAGTTGGTGACTTTACTGAGGCTATCAAACATTACTATGATTCTATCATGAGCCCATTTAAACCAAAGATTCTTGAAGCCATAGCTAAAATCAGGCCTTTGTCGATCAAGATGATCGCTACTGGACATGGTCCGATTTTAGATCAAGATTTGTGGCGAGTAGTAGATTTGTATCAGCAATGGAGCGAGTTTGGTTTAAGGATGAATGAACCTAAAAAAGTTGTGGTTGGATATGCCAGTGCTTATGGTCACACTAAGAAAATGGCTGAGCTGATTGCCGAGGGGGTCAGACAGGTGCCAGACATTGAGGTAGTACTTTTAGATATGGCACAGGATGACCCAGAGAAGATTGCAGCAGAATTACAATCCTTTGATGGCCTGATTCTTGGTTCACCCACCATCAATGCTGATGTGGTAGCACCTGTCTGGCAAGCATTAAACGCAGTGAGTGCGATCACCTCGAAAGGAAAGCTGGCAGCAGTGTTCGGCAACTATGGCTGGAGTGGAGAGGCCGCAGAACTTCTGGAGAACAGACTAGAGCGGATGCGTCTAGCGGTGGTACAGCCAGCATTGAAAGTCCGTTTTAGCTTAACAGCAGAGGATCAACAGCGCTGCCTGGAATTTGGTGAACGATTTGCGCAGGCTTTTGTACAGCAAGTATGAGCTTTGTTTTATCTACCATAGAGCTCTGTTAATTCACATAATCGCTGGGCAACTGCTGCATTCAATTGATCCGCAGTATAGCGCCAGCGCCAATTACCATGACTAGTCCCGGGTGTATTCATCCGGGCATTGCTGTCTAATGATAAAATATCCTGGAGAGGAATCACAGCGAGGTGTGCTGGTGATGCCAGAGCCGCCCGGATCATGTCCCATGCGATATCACTGCCACTGGTTCCAAGATACCGACAAACATAATCTCTAACTTCAGGGGTGGCACTAGTAAACCAGCCAACAGTTGTATCATTGTCATGGGTACCAGTATAGACAACACAGTTAGGAATATGCTCATGCGGGCTGTGAGTATTAGGCTGCAGTGCTTCAAAAGCAAACTGCAATACACGCATTCCCGGCAGCTGCCAACGATCCCGTAGATTAATCACTGCTGCATCAATGAACCCTAGATCTTCTGCGATAAATGGCAGATAACCAAGCTGACTTTTAAGAGCAGCTAGCAATTCGTTACCTGGGCTTAGTTTCCATTCGCCATTAATCGCATCTGGCTGACCATATGGTACATGCCAATATGCCTGCAATCCCCGAAAATGATCAATGCGAACTAGATCAACAAGCTTCAAAAGTGTAACACAGCGGCGAATCCACCAGCAGAATCCTTCCTGGCGATGAATGTCCCAGTTGTAAACAGGATTACCCCACAACTGCCCAGTTTCGCTGAAGTAATCTGGCGGGACACCTGCTACGGCTGTAGGCATACCTTGTTGATCTAAAGCGAACAGTTCAGGTCTCGCCCAGACGTCAGCACTGTCATGGGCTACAAATAAGGGCAGATCACCGATCAAGGTGATCTGTTTTTTATGGGCATAGTTTTTAAGCTGCTGCCATTGATAATAGAATAAGAATTGAATGAATTGTTCTCGCTCTATAGCTTGAGCAAGCTTGTGCCGCCAATAAGCTAAGGCTTCTGGATGTCTTTGGGCAATATCTTCAGGCCACGATGTCCAGCTAGCTCCAGAGAAATAATACTTTAGTGCCATAAATAAGGCATAATCAGGGAGCCAAAACGCATTGGCATGACAAAACGCTTGATACTGCGCTTTTATCAAAGATTGATTACTGCGCAGATAATTTTCATAAGCCAGGCCCAACAACCGCCGCTTACCACTTTCAGGATCATATAGTAATAGATCAAGATCTGCTTCTGTTAACAATTTCTCACGAACTAACAGTTCGGGACTGATTAGATAGGGATTGCCAGCAAAGGCAGAATATGGGGCATAGGGTGAACCGAAAAAACTGGTTGGTCCCAGCGGCAGCACCTGCCAGAGTTTTTGCTTGGAACTATGGAGAAAATCCACAAATTGATAAGCGCTAGGTCCTAAGTCACCAATGCCCCAAGTATTGGGTAATGAAGTAATGTGCAATAGAACACCGCTTTTACGACTTTTCATTGCCAACCTCTTTCATTGTAAGTGATTACCTCCTTTATTATTTACGGCGAATGAAAGAACATTGCAGGTAACTTGCGGTTTTGCACGAATAAAAATTATGTAAAAGAAATTTAAAGAGAGAAGGGATGGATATGGGTATGGGTATGGGTATGGGCCCGGGCATGGGTCCTGGTCCGGGACGATTTATGCGTTTTGGCAACGATGATGTGCCAAAAGCAAAGATCACCAAAGAACTACTACTGCGGATTGGCAACTACTACAAGCCATACTGGAAGCAGATCGTCGTAGTCTTATTAGCCGTAATTGCCAGCCAGTGGCTTTCTTTGGTACCAACCATGATGACCAAGAGTATCATTGACATTGCCCTGCCCCAAAAAGATTTATGGCTTTTGGCGCGATTTGCCCTAATTTCGTTTGGAGCCACTATGCTGCTGGGTTTGATTGGGGTAGGCGAAAGTTACTTGAATACTTGGGTCTCAAAGCGGATCATTTGTGATATCCGCAATAACATGTACCGCCACCTGCAGTCAATGTCGATGCGTTTTTTCTCCAACACTAAGATTGGTGAAATCATGTCCCGTCTCAACAACGACGTCAATGGCATTGAGGCTATCTTTTCAGGGACCATTCTGCGGATAGTCAGCAACGCCTGTGCTCTAGTCTTTATCTCCGTAACATTGATTTCGATGAACTGGAAACTTTCGATTTTAGCATTGTTCATTGTACCACTGTTTGTATCACCAACCAAAAAAGTAGGTCAAACACGCTGGAGGATCGCTTCCAAAACCCATGAAAAACTCTCTGAATTGTCGTCGATTATTCAAGAAACACTTAATGTCAGCGGAGCACAGCTGGTCAAGATCAATACCCGAGAAGATGATGAGTACCAACGCTTTTGTGACATCAACGAGGAAATCCGGAGGCTACAGATCCGTGAATCCATAGCAGGCCGTTGGTTCCGTATGGTTATCCAGGTTTTCACCAATTTAGGACCAGTGCTGATCTATTTTTATGGCGGATACCTGTATATTAAAGGAGAACTGACAGTAGGCGGCATCGTCACGTTTGTTTCATTTTTGCACCGTTTATATGGTCCAGTAGGCGAACTTACCAATGTGCATATTGAAATTTCCCGGTCTATGGCTGTATTTGAACGCATTTTTGAGTACCTTGACATGAAGCCAGAGATTGCCGATGCTCCAAATGCACTGCCAATACCGAAGATTAAAGGAGACATTGAATTTGAGCATGTTTATTTCTCCTACAGCAAAGGCAAAGAGGTTCTGAAAGATATTAACTTTACTATCAAACAGGGGCAGATGACAGCGCTGGTTGGTTTGAGCGGCGCGGGTAAAACAACTATTACAAACCTCTTGGCGCGGTTCTATGATCCAGACAGCGGTACCATCCGCATTGATGGATATGACATCCGTGAAGTAACTTTGGAATCTCTTCGCAAGCAGATTGGTATGGTAACTCAAGATACTTATGTTTTCAACGCAACTATTAAAGAGAATTTGCTTTATGCCAAACCTTCAGCTACAGATAAGGAAATTGAGCGAGCATGTAAAGTAGCGAATATCCACGATTTCATCATGGGCTTACCAAACGGGTATGATACTGTGGTGGGAGAACGTGGGACCAAGTTGTCGGGAGGAGAGAAGCAACGGCTGAGTATTGCGCGGGCACTGTTGAAAGACCCACGGATTATCATTCTGGATGAAGCAACTTCGTCGTTGGATTCACTCTCGGAAATGTTAATTCAAGAAGCAATCAAACCGCTGCTTGAAGGTAGGACATCGATAGTAATCGCTCACCGGCTCTCGACGATTATTGCAGCTGATCAAATTCTGGTTATGGATAAAGGCAGAATTGTGGAAAGAGGCACCCATCATGAGTTGCTTCAAGCTGGCGGCCTTTATCGAGAATTGTACGAAAAACAGTTCAAAAGAAAAGCTGTTGCTCAAGCCTAAATTGGTTTGAGCAGCAGCTTTTCTATTTCATGCTGTGGTAAAGGCGGGCTGAAATAATATCCTTGAACTTCTCGCAGACGTTGAGCACCCAAAAATGACAGCTGTTCGTTAGTTTCCACACCCTCAACAATTAAGTTAAGCTGCATCATCTTAGCCATGTTGACAATTGTTTGGACAATAACCCGATCACGTGTGTTAGTGCAGACTTCTTGAATGAATCCTTTGTCGATCTTCAGTGTGTCGATGGCCAATTGGCGCAGATGAGTCAGGGGTGAATAACCAGTGCCAAAATCATCGATAGCGATTCTAATACCTCGAGCTCGTAAGATTTGAATCTTATTGATCACACGTTCAAAGTTTAACAGCTGGCTCTCAGTGATTTCCAGTTCTAAATAACCCGGATCTAAACCAGTCTCTTCCAGAATGCCAAGCACCTGGTCGCAGAAACCTTCCTGATCGAATTGAGCTACGGAAATGTTGACAGACAATCTGGACAGAGCGCAACCTTGGTCCAACCACAACCGGAACTGCTGACATGCAGCAGTCAGAATCCATTCGCCAAGTGGTACGATTAAGCCAGTTTTTTCTGCTAAAGGAATAAACTCGTGTGGTGAGATTAACCCCAAGTCGGGATGATTCCACCTGACTAATGCTTCAACACCGACGATGCGCCGCAGGTTTAAATCAATTTGTGGTTGATAATACAGCAAAAATTGTGATTTAGCCAAGGCGTCCTTCAGTGCTAATTCCAGTTCGATTTGGCGTAAGCTATACTGACCCATGGCTTGGGAGTAAAACTGGATAGAATTGCCTCCGTGTTTCTTCGCCTGGTACAGCGCAATATTGGCACAGCGGATGATAGTGTCAACATCTGGTTCGCAGTCGGTAAGAAGACAGATGCCTACACTAGCCGTGAGTGTGCACTTATTGTGGGGAAGTTGAATTGGTACACCAATTCTTTCCTGGATGGCTTGGGCAGATTGGATGATTTCCTCCTCTGTAGCCCGGTGAATAATGATCACAAACTCATCGCTGGCAATATGTGCGGCAAAATCATTTGCTTCAAGGTAATTCTGAATCCTTTGGGCAGTGATTTGAATTACTTGATCACCTGCATCTCGTCCATATGAATCATTTATTACATGAAAACGATCCAAATCCAGGGCACATACGGCAGTCAACTTTGGCGCTGGCCGTAGTTGGGAGATGATACTCTGAAGATGCTTGTACAATAAACTGCGGTTTGGCAGTTTGGTCAGCGGGTCATAATATTTCAGATTGTGGATGGATTGCTGAATCTTATACTCTTCGCCAACTTCCCGAATGATGCCATGAACACCTACCACCCGTTTATTAATGACAATTGGTATTATTGTCATTTCAGCATAGAGCTGTGTTCCATCTTTTTGCACCAGACAGGCATGAAAACGCTTGACCATTCCTTGTTTTACAGCAGCTAGAGCATTGAGCAGATCATCGATACTTTCACGCAGTATAAGGTCCTTCAAAGGACGGTTGAGCAGTTCATCCCGGCCATACCCGGTTAACCTGACCAGTGCTGCATTGACATCGATCAGAGTGGTATCTAGACAGCTGCAAAACATTCCATCAGGATTATTGTGGAAAAAGGAAGAGTAGCGCGGTTCATAAGTATTCATCAATGTCATTAAGTATTGATTTTCTGAACCGTGATTGAGGGACACGTACATAACCCCTTCTGTGAAAGTAAACTTTTTTTATGTTTTCAATATTTGCCGAAATTTTCCTGCTGAAAGGCGCAGATAACTGAAGAAAATCTAAAATATAATTGTTTATTCGCTCGAACTATGATAGTATATGCTATATGAATTCACTATTCAGGCCACAACCAATTTCTATTAGGTTATGCAGGAGAACATGCTCTTTGTGGCTAATAGAATAAGGTGGGAATTAGGTAACACAGGATAGTGATACATCTAACAAATTAATGGGATGTATGGTGGGCAACTACCTGTGTACTAATAATATATCTTTCAAGGAGGCATCCAGATAAAATGGCCAAGAAGACGATCGACGGAAATACCGCGGCGGCGCATATAGCCTATGCTTTAAGTGATGTCGCGGCTATTTACCCAATTACACCTTCTTCACCTATGGGCGAAGCCGCTGACGAATGGGCTGCTCATGGTTTGAAGAATATTTTTGGGCAAGAAGTCCGTGTGACTGAGATGCAGTCAGAAGGCGGTGCAGCTGGTGCTGTTCATGGCTCTTTAGCAGCAGGTGCATTAACTACTACCTTTACTGCATCACAAGGTCTTTTATTAATGATTCCTAACATGTATAAAATTGCTGGCGAGCTGTTGCCGACTGTTTTCCATGTTTCTGCCCGGACTGTCGCCACTCATGCTCTGTCCATTTTTGGTGATCATTCTGACGTCATGGCAGTGAGACAAACTGGATTTGCCATGTTAGCATCCAACTCTGTCCAAGAAGTTATGGATTTGGCTTTAGTTGCACATTTAGCGACTTTAAAGAGCAGCATTCCGTTTGTTCATTTCTTTGACGGCTTCCGCACTTCGCATGAGATTCAAAAAATTGATGTGATTGATTATGCGGATATTGCTAAACTGGTAGATTATGAAGCTATTGAACGGTTTAGAAAACGGGCATTGAACCCAGAACATCCAATTCAACGCGGCACAGCGCAGAACCCGGATATCTTTTTCCAAGGCAGAGAAGCTGCCAACCCATATTATGACCGGGTACCAGACATTGTTGCTGCAGTAATGCAACAGGTAGGACAGCTGACTGGCCGTTATTATAAACCATTTGATTATTATGGCTGCCCAGATGCTGAACAAGTTGTTGTGCTGATGGGTTCTGGTGCTGAGGCAGTGGAAGAAACTGTTGATTATCTCAATGATCACGGTTACAAAGTCGGTGTGATCAAGGTACGGTTGTACCGGCCATTCTCTGCTAAGTACTTCTTAGAAGTACTGCCTCAGAGTGTAAAGACCTTAGTTGTCTTAGATAGAACTAAGGAACCAGGTGCCGCTGGCGAACCTTTATATGAAGACGTAGTAACAGTATTAAGAGAAAATGGCATTAACATTCGTGTTCTTGGTGGACGTTATGGTCTCAGCTCCAAAGAGTTCAACCCATCTATGATCAAGGCCGTTTATGATAATGCTGCCAGCGACAATCCAAAGAACCATTTTACAATTGGTATTGTTGATGACGTATCCTTTACGTCTTTAGAAGTAAAAGAAAAGATCGATGTAGCACCGAAAGGTTTGTATCGCTGCAAATTCTTCGGACTTGGTTCTGATGGTACTGTAGGTGCTAATAAGAACTCCATTAAGATCATCGGTGACCATACCGATATGTACGCCCAAGGTTACTTTGTTTATGACTCAAAGAAGTCTGGCGGCTTGACTGTTTCGCACCTGCGTTTTGGTACCAGTCCAATCAAATCGACTTATATCATTGATCAGGCTGATTTGATTGCTTGCCATAACCATTCTTATGTAAGCCGTTATGATATCCTTGATGGAATTAAAGATGGCGGTATCTTCCTGCTCAACTCTCCATGGTCTTTAGAGGAAATGGAGAAGCACTTGCCAGCCTCTATGAAACGGATCATTGCTACTAAGAAGCTGAAGTTCTATAACATTGATGCAAACAAGATTGCAGCTGATATTGGCTTAGGCGGCAGAGTAAACACTATTTTGCAGGCAGCCTTCTTTAAGATTACCAACATCATTCCTGTTGAAGATGCTGTAGGCTATATGAAGGATGCCATTCTGAAGACTTATGGCAAGAAAGGCGATAAAGTCGTCAACATGAACTATGCTGCTGTTGACGCTGGTGTTAACCAAGTACAAGAAGTGCAATATCCAATGACTTGGGCTGATGCAGTTGATGAGGCTGCAGTTGCTGAAAACGTGCCAGAGTTTGTGGAAAAGATTTTGCGGCCGATGAATGCTCAAAAAGGTGACGAACTACCAGTAAGTGCATTCAATCCTGACGGTTCGTTCCCAACTGGCACTACCAAGTATGAAAAACGTGGTATTGCCCTGAATATACCTGTTTGGGTCAGTGAAAACTGTATCCAATGCAATCAATGCGCCTTTGTCTGCCCACACGCAGCTATCCGTCCATTCTTAGTAAAATCTGAGAATATGGCTAATGCTCCTGAAACCTTTGTAACCAAGGCTGCTGTTGGTGCTAACTACAAAGGATATGAATACCGCATTCAAGTTTCGCCACTTGATTGTACTGGCTGCGGTAACTGTGCACAAGTGTGCCCAGCAAAAGAGAAAGCATTAGTAATGAAGCCTCTTGAAGAGAATGTGGAAGTTGAGTCCAACAACTGGAACTTTGCTATTGAACTACCAGATCCAGAGGTAGAAATCAACCCAACCACAGTTAAGGATAGTCAGTTTATCCAACCGCTGTTTGAATTCTCTGGCGCATGTGCTGGCTGCGGTGAAACACCTTATGTTAAACTGATTACCCAATTGTTTGGCGATCGGATGATCATTGCCAATGCTACTGGTTGTTCTTCCATCTATGGTGGTTCTGCACCAGTTTGCCCATATACCGTTAACTCCAAAGGACATGGGCCTGCTTGGGCTAACTCACTGTTTGAAGACAATGCAGAGTTTGGTTTAGGTATCTATTTGGCATATCAGGCACGGCGGGCAAAACTAGCTGCGGTCATCGAGAAGCTGATGGAAGCTGAACTGCCAGCAGATCTCAAGGCAGGATTTGCAGCTTGGTTGGAAGATCCGCAAGATGCTAAGGTAACTAAGAAAGCAGCTGCACAAATCACTGCTGCGCTACCAGCTGCTATGGCTAATGCTGAAGGCGAGCTGGCAGAGAACTTGAAGTTTGTTGCCGACAATAGCGATATCCTTGTCAAGAAGTCCATCTGGATTGTTGGCGGTGACGGCTGGGCTTATGATATCGGCTACGGCGGCTTAGACCATGTGTTGGCTTCTGGTGAAGATGTCAACATCCTGGTATTGGACACCGAGGTTTACTCCAATACTGGTGGTCAGGCTTCGAAGTCCACACCAACTGGTGCAGTGGCTAAGTTTGCTGCTTCTGGTAAGAAGATGCGGAAGAAAGATCTCGGCCGGATGGCAATGACCTATGGTTACGTTTATGTAGCCAGCGTCAGTGTTGGTGCTAACCGTAATCAACTTCTGAAGGCTATGTTAGAAGCCGAAAGTTACAGAGGCCCATCCTTAATCATTGCTTATGCTCCATGTATCAACCATGGTATTAACATGAGCATGACAGCTGAGCAAGGCAAACGTGCAGTGGAAGCTGGATACTGGCCGCTGTATCGTTACAACCCGCTGCTTGAAGCTGAAGGCAAGAATCCATTCATCTTGGATTCTAAAGAGCCAACTGGTGACTTTAGAGCTTTCTTGATGAGTGAGAATAGATATTCTTCTTTGGCAAGACAATTCCCAGATATAGCTGAGCAGCTCCTGGCTAGAGCTGAAGAAGACGCTAAGAGACGTTATCAGCTGTACAAACGTCTTGCTGAGAACTAAGCTTAAGGTAAGTTAAACAAGAATTAATAATCCCATCAGCTGTGTTGATTATGCAGCTGATGGGATTTTTGTTCTTTATAATAAAATAGTGTATAAAGACAGAATTAACGAGGAATTTAGATATATTTAATCAAATATGTAAACAAGCTGTAAAAATTCAGGCCGTTATATTTGAAGCTTAAGAGTGACTATCATGAGTAAAAAATTAACCATCAAGAATGCGTATCTAGAAATTACTAGTAGATGCAATTTACGGTGCATACATTGTTACAATGCTTCTGGTGATATAGCCTATTGTGATATGGATTTGGCTGTTCTTGCCATGTTAACCGATTTTCTAAGAGATAAAGGACTTGAGTTACTGAGCATTAGTGGAGGCGAACCCTTACTTCACCCTCAATGCAGAACCATACTAGAGATGTGTAAAGCAAAGCAATTTCGGGTATTGTTAGCTACGAATGGGCTTCAGTTACTTTAGAATCTCGAAGCGCTCAAGTTTGTTGATATCATCCAGGTTAGTCTTGATGGAGCTACAGCGGCAGTTCATGATAGTATCCGTGGAAAAGGCAGCTTTGAACGGGTGATCGATCAGCTCAAGTATTTAAAACAGTACCAACTAAACCCAAAAGTAGTCTTAAGAGTAACTGTGAATAAGCATAATTATGATCACATTGAAGATATTGTCTTATTGGCTATCAAATTAGGTTTGGCCGGTGTAACTTTTTCTTTGATTAGACCTAGTGGTAGGGGACGCACGTATTATGCAGCACTGAAACTGTCAAGTGACGAGATAATTTGCACTAGATTACCAGTGATTACCACTACAACATGTCAGATATTCCAGTTCTAAAGACCCAAAAAGAGGTTTATGAGATGAGCTTTGATGAAACTGGGCTGCCTACTAGAGAATCAAGAACCATTGTTCCTGCTGATCCACAAGAAGTATTTGCGTTCAGAAATGTTTCGTTCGGTTATCTTGAAAATCAAGAAGTCCTTTATAACATCAGCTTTACCATCCGGAAAGGAGAGATCATTGCGTTAGTAGGGGATAATGGGGCAGGTAAATCCACTTTGGTGAAGCTCATGTTAGGCTTGTATGCCCCGAAAAAGGGGGAATGCCGTTTTGAAGGTATTCCATACAGCCAACTGACTCAGGAATATTTATATAGCAAGATTGGTGTAATCTTTCAGGATTTTACCCAGTATCACCTTACTATACGTGAAAATATCGCTTTTGGTGACATCAGGCAACTGAATAATGATCAGGCATTAATGGAAGCTGCTCACAAAGGTCAGGCAGAAAAGCTGATTAATCAGCAGGCTAAGGGACTGGATACATTTTTAGGCAGACAGTTCATTGATGAAGGGATAGAGTTGCCTGGTGGTGAATGGCAGCGAATTGGCTTGGCCAGAGCACATGTCAGTGATAAAGAAGTTTTAATCCTCGACGAACCAGCAGCAAAGTTAGATCCTGTATCGGAAATGCAGCAGTTTATGGAAATCAAGAATTCTTTGCGTGGAAGGACTGCCGTTTTAGTATCACATCGCCTTGGTTTTGCACGCTTGGCAGACCGCATCTTTGTGCTATGTGATGGCCAGTTGGTGGAAGTTGGTACTCACGAGCAGCTGATGCAGGCTAATGGTCACTATGCGCAGATGTTTAGAGCGCAGGCAGAATGGTACGATGGGAGTGTGAGTTACAGTGGCATCCAACGAGCAAACTAAGGAAATGCGCAGTTACGGGATAGTGAAGACTGTGGTGGTAAGCCTTAAGATTATGTTCAAAGCCTGTGATAGCAAGGAATTGATGATGTTTGGTGCTGGGCTATTGGCAGCAGCTGTCCCTTCGGCCATTTTATATCTGCAGAAAGAGTTTTTCGCGCGCGTAGAGCAGTATCTTGCACAGCCGTCTCAAGTGTTTATTGTGGGAATCATGCTTTTATTAGCGGGTTGGGCTCTTTTAGAGATCGTTCAATGTGTCTCTGATCTCTTTGGTGTAGCAGCTGAAAGGCGGATTGGTGCCAAGATTAATAAGTTTGTACTAAATAAGCTGCTGGCCAAAATGGCTGCCATCCGGTATGAATATATGGATACACCAGATGTTTACAATAGGCTGCAATGGGTTTCGAATGAATTACCTAATCGCATCTCGCAAGTGGTCAACGATTCTATGAGCTTCTGCTACAGAGTGGTTCAAGTATTTGCAATGTTGTCTCTGGTACTTACTCAGGATTGGCGGATTGCTTTGATTGTAATTCTTGGTGCTATTCCATATTTTCTCCTTGTTCGTATGCAGTTGAATGAGGAATATCAGCGTGCACAATCAGAAGCACCAATTCTAAGGCAGGAAGGGTATGTCTTTAGTTTGTTTATGCGTCGAGACAGTATCCGTGAAATGCGGGTAGGTCAATATGCTGACTACTTGCTGAAAAAATGGAAAGATCTCTGTGTGAAAGTTCGCAGTCACCGTTACATCCGCAAATACTTCTTTCTCAATCTACTTTCCAGTGTGATCGGTTATGTCAGTATAGGTATTGCTTTGGGCTTTGTCTGTGCTCGGATCCTTGATCCAGCTAGCGGGACTAGTGTGGATGCTTTTGTCCTTGTTTATGGTATTGCTGCCAGTTTACAGATGCGAGTCACTTCATTTTTATCAGAAGTGATGAGTATGGCGGCAACAGGCCGATACTTAAGAGACTATGATGATTTATCCGCTTATGCGGAAGAGTTACTGTTAGGCGAAAATGAGATTATACCGCAAAAGGCGGACATCATCTTCGAAAATGTGTCCTTTGCTTACCCTAATACCGATCGTTTAGTACTGCGAGATATCAATGTGAAAATTAGGCAGGGAGAAAAGATTGCTATTGTTGGCGAAAACGGTTCTGGCAAGACGACGTTTTTCCTGCTTTTAGCTGGTTTGTACCGGCCGCAAAAAGGCAAGATCTTCTTTGCCGGCAAAAATCTGGAGGACAACCTTGGTTTGATGCGCCGGGCAACCTCGTTTGTTTTCCAGGATTTTGGGCGGTATCAGCTTACTGTGGCAGATAATATTCGCATTGGTAATTTATATCGGGAGTTATCAGATGCAGATATTGAATTGGCGGCTAAGCTCAGCGGCGCTGATGAGTTCATTCAAAAGCTGGAACAGAAGTATCAAACTTTTTTAGGTAATCTGGAAGAAGGACGCACCGACCTTTCCGGTGGTCAATGGCAGAAACTGGCATTCGCCCGGGCAATAGCAAAACCTGAAGCACGGGTGATGATGCTTGATGAACAAACCGCAGCTTTAGATCCGATTTCGGAAGCCAAGTTTTATCAGGAGTTTAAGGAATTAACTGGTGATAGGATCGCGATAATGATCTCCCATCGGTTGGGTGCTACTAAACTAGCAGATCGGATATTCGTGTTTGATAAAGGCCAGATTGTTGAGGAAGGAACGCACGAGGAGCTTATGAAGAGAAGAGGTTTATACTACGAGATGTATCAGGCACAAGCACAGTGGTATATGTAGTGAATGAATTAACCTTTTTTTCATAGCATTACAGTTGTTCAAACTACAGGCGAGCAGAAAACCAATCTAAATTGGCTGGATAGATGCGTTATAATAATAGTATATCTTTTCCAGGAGGAATCAACGATGAAAATAGTGTTGCTGGAACCACTAGGGATCTCTGAAGAGAAACTAAAAACTTTAGTCCAGCCTTTCTTAACAGATGGACATAGCTTTATAGCGCTTGACCAGAATAGTAGTGAGGTTACTTTGCTCGAGAACATGCAGGATGCAGATGTCATTGTGGTGGGCAATATGCCGCTTCGGGGCGAGATGATTGCCCAGTGCCAAAAGCTGCGGTTTATTTCCATCGCTTTTACTGGATTTGATCATGTAGATATTGAGCAGTGTCGTCGGCAGGGAATAGCAGTGTCCAATGCTTCGGGCTATGCCACCACAGCGGTGGCGGAAGCTACTATTGGGCTGATGATTAGCACAATGCGTCATTTTCGGGAAACCGAAGAACGCTGTCGCAGCGGCGGTTCAAAGGGTGGTTTGGTGGGACCACTGCTGGCAGGAAAAACAGTGGGGGTGATTGGGACAGGGGCTATCGGCTCAGCTGTAATAAAGCTGCTCAATGCTTTTGGCTGCCGGGTGTTAGGATATTCGCCATCACCTAAATCACCAGAGGAAGTACGCCGCATTGGTTATGAGAAAGTATCTTTAGAGCAGTTACTTGCTGAATCGGATATCATTACTCTCCACTGCCCGCTCAATGATTCTACTCGAGGACTAATTGGTGCGAAAGAGATCGCTCAGATGAAGGATGGAGCGTATTTATTCAACCTAGCCCGTGGGCCAGTCGTGGACAGCCAAGCTCTGGCTGATGCTTTGAACAGCGGCAAGCTGGCTGGGGCTGGAGTGGATGTCTATGAGGTTGAACCACCATTACCGTTGGACCACCCGCTGCTTCATGCCAAGAACGTTGTTACCCTGCCACACATTGGCTGGTATTCCCGAGAGTCTCTAGAGCGACGGGCAGAGATTGCCTTTGCCAATATCTGTGAGTGGATGGCGGGGAAGCAGCAGAATAGGGTTGTTTAAATGACCGCCGGGCATCCTGGCGGTCATGTAGTCAGGGTTTCATCATCAATAGGAGGTGCTCTAATTGTTTATATATATCGGTTTGAAAAGAAGAAGTTATTTAAACAGAAAAGAAATATTGTTATAACAAGTTAAATTATCTGATTTCTTTTAGGAGTTTAGTTTTGTTTCTGAGAGGGACAGAAAGTGATCGTAAATTATTATTCTCCGCATTACGAAGATATCCTGTGGGCCAAAAAAGGAGATAAAAACGTTGGATTCCAGTGGCTTCCTTTGAAGCAACATCTAATCGACGTTGCCGAAACAATGAAGTTGCTCTGGGGAACACTGGTTAAGCAGTCATCAACGACGACAGATCATAAATTCTTTGAGCATACCGAGTGAAGAGACTGCCAAAAACTTAGCAGGGTTTTTAGGTGCGGTACACGATATAGGTAAAGCTACACCAGTCTTTCAGAGTAAACCAAGTTTTTATACATCAACTGATCTGGACATGCAGCTGTTAGAGCGATTGCAGGGAGCAGGTTTTGAGGGTATAATTGAGTTCCGCAGTCACTTGATGGATCCGTCTGCAACTCCACATGCCCTTGCTGGACAAGCTCTACTGGAGAGTTATGGAGTGTCTTGTGACATAAGCTCTATAGTCGGAGCGCATCATGGTTGCCCTGCTGATAACGAAGAAATATTATCTTCACAATTGAGCGCATTCACAAATAATTATTTTCAGGTGCACGATTCCCGAAGTCGAATTTACCATCGATGGCAAGAAACGCAAAAAATGATATTCGAATGGGCTCTAGCCGTAAATGGTTTTGAGTCAACCGAAGAACTACCGAGAATATCTCAACCAGGACAAGTTTTATTGAGTGGTCTTTTAGTTATGGCTGACTGGATTGCCAGTAACGAACATTTTTTTCCACTTATCCCTATTGACCAAACATTAATTACTGATGCAGAAAAGAGAGTATACAATGGCTGGCTAAGATGGTACAAGACTGCTCCCAGAATAGAAGAAGAGGCTAATGATATTATAAGCAGCTTCAAACGCCGATTCGACTTTGAACCCAATGATCTTCAGGTCAAACTGTTTGAAATCATTCAGTGTCTTTCCCGCATACGCGGGGGTGATCCTAGAAGGCTATTCGGCTGAATTAAGACCTGAAGGTCTTTCCCGCATACGCGGGGGTGATCCTGGCTTATTTCATGATTTTATAATCAGTCACTAGTCTTTCCCGCATACGCGGGGGTGATCCTTACTCTGTAGACGATTTTCCGGGGCATGTTGGGTCTTTCCCGCATACGCGGGGGTGATCCAGCATTCAAAAATCTTTGCTGTTTCCCGCAATTCTGGTAATTTTGCGTGCGTTTTTCAGGATGGCATTATTTTCAGGATACTGTATATAGGAACATCTCACTTTTTAGGGAGCTTGAAAAAGAAAAAATAATATCTTTAGCTAAGCATATCTTTCTAGACTAGGAAAGATATATTGTGACTACAGATTGACAGCTGAAGGTTCAAAATGGTATGTATTACAACGTTATCAAAAGCAAGTTAACTGAGTATAATAAACCGCTGGATTACCACTAGCGGTTTATTATTAAATAGTCGCTCTATTGAGTGACTATTTTTTTAAATAGATTTTATTTCAATGCGTGATTTTTCGAATCAAACTTACGTCTATATATATAATCAAAGAAAAGTCAGTAAATCCTTCAGAAGATTCACTAGGGGGCATGGTATGGAGATATCACATGAGAAAGTCGTAAGTTTTTTTAAAAACTCATTTAGTTATAATTACCACCAGCCTTTGTACAGTATGACGTTGAAGCTATGGGATTTATATATCAACATTGAGTCGCCATCGCTGGTATCGATTCAAACGCTGCGGAAGCACTACATAAACTTTATCGACTCCACCGCAGATAGCAAACCTGATGCAGTAATTAGATTTGTGCGAGAAAAAGATTTCTTAAATTTTCCTGTGAGTACAGATTATCAGAAGTATACACAGATGGATCGGTCTTTACTAGTTGCACCATTTTTCGTTATTCACTTTGTAGCTCAAAGCAACTACATCGAAATGGTTGTAGAAGAAGGCTATGACATATATTTGCTGTCAGCTATGCGAGCAATAGCACCGTTTTTAGCTTTTAAACGTGGTGGTATACTGCTGCACGCTTCTGGAGTTTGTTATGGTAATCGATTATACGCGTTTGTAGGACACTCGGGAGCAGGAAAATCAACCATTGTTAAATTGCTGACCAATTGTGAGGAGTCTATAGAAGTTTTGACAGATGAAGCGGTGATGCTCGAAGTAAATGCTGATCAATGTGTTGGTTGGGGAACACCGTATGGAAGAGAGCATAGTGGTGTAAATTTATCTGTGCCATTGGGCTGCTGCTTCTTTCTTGTACAGGATAAAGGAACATATCTCAAGCCACTTACCTCTGGACAAGCTGTTACCGAGTTGATGGCTAATTTATGGTGTACCTATAGTTCAGATAAACTAGTGGAAAATGCGTTGGACATAGTTGTGAAGATTTCAGAGATAATTCCCTGCTATGAACTTCACTTTGAGTTAAATGATTATTTTTGGAAAGAGATTAGGCAGTTATCTAATTAGTAGGATAACAAACTTAGGAGTGGGTTCTCGTGGACAAATCCAAGTCTTTGTATGCCTATATTGTAGAGTATTATAAACAACGCAACAAACCATTAGCAGTACTGTTTGAAGTTACATATGGCTGTAATCTGAACTGTATTCACTGTTATAATCCCAACCGGAATCAATCGGATGATTTGACGCTTGATGAAATTGCCGTCGCTGCAAAGCAGATGCGGGAAATGGGTGTTTTAGATATTACTTTGACTGGGGGTGAATTATTCTGGCGGAAAGATTGGTATGATATTGTGATGATCTTTCGCCGCATAGGTTTTTCCATCACGATCTTTACTAACGCAGTAATGATAAATGACGAAGTGATTGAAAAGCTTATCAATATTGAACCTTTGATGATAGAGGTCAGTCTTTATGGATCAACACAAACTTATTATGAACAGGTTACAAGGGTGAAAGGGTCTTTTAATCGATTTGTTAATGGATTAGCACTGTTAAAAAACAGTGGTCTGAACTTTGTTTTAAAACCAGTTGTCCTCAAGCAGAATTATGCGGACTGGGAATCAATGCTGGATTTTGCTTACACCAATGGTTATCGGCTTCGATTCTCGTACTCACCATGTCTATTACCTAGTGGACAAAAACAACATGATTTTAAATTAGAGGATGACCAAATGGTAGAACTGTTTAGACGTACTTCTAATCAAACTACAGTAGTGAAATTTATAAAGTGCGGCATTGGTCAATTAGGTTTTATTTTGGGACCAACGGGAGACGTTAGACCATGTGTACCTTATCCAGCCGCTGCTGGAAACATAAGGGAACTAGAGCTAAAGAAGATATGGGAAGACTCGCCCGTCTTTAAGGAAGTACGTGCATTATCTGTAGATGAATTTGAAACCTGTAAACCATGTGAGTTGAAACAGTACTGTGAACCGTGCCTGGCATTAAATCTCTTAGAGACCGGGAATTTTCGTGCGGCAAAAGAAAATTGCCGGATCGCTGCCAATCGTAAACTTGCTTTAGGTAAGTATGGAATAGCTACTCGGTAGTAATTTTGAGTATAGGAGAGATGCTCGATGAAGTCAGATGTTAGTATTGAACTTATTGAGAAGTTCCGCCAAAAGCATCAGCTGAATACCAAAACCTATGTTAAACCTACTTTACATTCTGAGCAGGTATTTGCAGTGAACTACACGATAAGGCCTTTTAGGATCTGCGCTAATGAATTACGCACTCATGGTGGGATGATCTGTTTCAGTTAAGAATAATTTTGATTTAGTTTTCACAAATGATTCTGTGTTCCAGCATGTCAGCGATGACTTCCGTGACATCAGCATGGATAGTTGCCAAATCAATGTGATTATATAGTTTGCTCATGGCATCAACCACTGCATCAAAAGTATCAAGTTCATCCAGCAGCTTCCATATTACAGTTCCAGTTGGATTGAGAATGTGAATATAACCAGTTTTCGTGTTCAAAATCACAGTTTCTTGATCCAGCTCACGTACGACCAGCCCGTCGGCTTTATTAAGTGTTTTCATGATCCAGGTTTCCTTTCACCCTAAATTCTTTGGGCAATACCGCTGATAAACCGGTAGCTTTCTCTAAATCCTATCAATGGAGCAATATCTAAAAAACATGTATCGTTTTCTGTGACACCAGTATTGGAGATGTACATACCCTGACGGATAAGTGATTCAGTTCCAGCGGCAATGCACATTTTCACAGCATTGTCATCGGACTTGTTAAATCTAATGTAGCGGCCCAGTTCACAAAGATGTGCATCAACCTTAACAAAAAATGCATAGGCTTGAATCATTTCTTTGCTCGGATCACTAATGGAAAAAAAGCGATAATTTTGTTCGTCAGAACCGTATTCTTGCTTTAGTTTGTTGAGCATGACACCCAGCATTGGATCCTGCTGAAACAAGCAGCTGAGTATTGGAGTATCTTCTAACGAGCTTTCAATGACTTGACCGGTTGCATATCCTGAATATGCTACAGATGATGTTGGTGTAGCTAAGAAAGAGATGCTTGGTATTTCCGATGTAAAATGGATGTATTTTTTAGCGTAATTCAAATACTCGGTGCTTAAAAATATGCAGTATATGTTCTTTTGTGGAGGTATGCGGTTGATCAGTATTGGTATCGCCTCGCGCGACTTTACTTTTATTATGCATGTCGACAAATCTTTTTTGAGCTCAGAAATGATCATCAGGTTATCAAATGATTCGGAGAAATAGATTATCGGTTTAGTTTTTTCTATACGTCGCGAATCCAGTTCATCGAGCAATACTTTGTTTTGAAAATAATCAGCCTTGAGGTGATGAGCAACATAACTGCCATCAGTAGCAATCTGGCTGAGCTTAGTTGCTAACCTTGATCTAACTTCCTCAGGTACGGTTTTATCAAAAAGTTCTTTGCTCAAACTAGACTTGGCTCTGGCAATTCTACCGCGGATTGTGGATGGTTTTTCTTGGGTTACAGCCGCTATTTCAACATAGCTTAGATTGCATAGATGGTGTAGCAAAAATGGTTTGATGTTATCATTGGGAAATCCGAGGATAATGTCGTAGATATCACTCATTTCCAGTTTGTGCATAATTTCATTCTCTGATGATTCGGTGACCATGTAGACATCTAAGAGTTCATTGCTGAGATGAATATTATGAACAGTAGCATGGTTGCCTTTCGGATGTATTGTACGGTAATAGTCATTTATGTGACTATATACTATCTTTTGGACCCATTCTCTAAATTTGCTAGGTTCTCGCAGTTGATCAATCTTTGTTACAACCTTGATCAACACTTCTTGCACAATATCATCAATGTCGGTATGATCTGGTATTTTATATTTAATTAATTGGCGCAAGACACCATAGTATCTGCGGATTAACTCTTCGCATGCTCGTTCGTCCTGAGTTTCCTGAATACTTCTTATCAATTGGATCTCTGTGAGTTCATCCATAACTTCCCTCCTGATGTTTGCCATATTATTCGATATAAGTGCCTGAAATCCTTGTAAACCAAAAACGCAGCAGGTAAGGGTGGTCTTATGAACTTAAGCATTGCCGATCTGGCAATAGATATGATTCTCGATGCCTTAGAAAGTGGACAACCGGTGGTATTGTACGGTACTGGAACTAGTATGCAGCCAACTATTAACGAAGGAGATGCAATCACAATTGTTCCGACCGAGGACATCAACATAGGCGATATTGTTCTGATTTTACTCAGTTTAGATCACCTTGTAGTGCATCGAGTAATTGAAATTGGTACACGCTGGGGTAGAAAGTACGTCAAAACTAAAGGTGATAATAGAGAGGAGCCTGATCCACCGCGAGCAATTGAGTTTGTCAAAGGCAAAGTGGTTAAAATCGAAAAGCATGCTAATACGAGATGCATTAAGCTGGATTTATGTCTAAATGATAAGTAAGGTTAGTAATGTTCATCGCTGAAACATTGGCTTACAGCAGAAGAAGTGTATTAATTCTGGAAGGGGTCTACAGTAGATGAATACAGTGAAAAACTATGTGGAAAATGCTTTGCGTAATGAAGAGCAGGCTTTAGTTCTGTTTTCCAAACAGGATATAGGTGAAGACGATTTAGAGCGATTGACATCGCTTTTTTATAGCGATTTTGATTATGATTACTTTTTCCTCACTGCCAACAAACATAAGATCTCACCCTTGATTGGCTATCATTTGATAAATAATCCAGACATTAGAGATTTAGTAAAAAGATCTCATCCAAATTTATGGAAGCAATTTATAGCTTTGTATGACCTAACCAGATTATATAATCAAAAAATGTATATGAATTTGGACAAAGTGAAAAGTCTCTTTAGTGCCAATAATATTAGATTCGTTGTTTTAAAAGGCCCAGTTTTAGCTAAAACGGTATATAAAGACTATGGTATGCGTATTTTTGGAGACCTCGATCTTTTGATTGCTCCTGAAGATATGTTGAAAGCTCATCATGCTTTGGTGGATCATGGTTTTACTGTTTACAACTTCCAAGGTGAGCGTGCCTCAGATGACCTAATATTTGATATAATGCAGTCTAGCCACCATTTACTTCCTTATTCAGATGGAACTATGAACATTGAGCTGCATCAGTATGGCGGCAAATATGAAATTGATTTAGAAAAAATTTATAATAATTCTCAGGTAATTAAATTAAATGATGACATTTTCTTAGTACCTAACGATATTGATTTGTTGATCTATGCCTGCGCACATTTTGTTCAGCATAGAAAACAGGCTAGCTTTGCAGTCCTTCAAGGTTTGATTATCGGAAACAATATGAGACAGTTGATGGACATTCGGGAGATCTACATGTATCTTAAGGGCCGGGAGATGGAGATAAGAGCAAGAATCGAAGAGTTAGGCTGTCATGATATTGTATTAGAGGCCCTGGCAATAACAGAGAAATTTTATGGCAAGTTTTCGGATATTTATCCAGATTCAGCATTGCCCGCTGATCTGCATTACTGGTTTGCTGAAAATTGGGAGTCCCATTTTGAACGAAGGTTTTTCACTGGTGAAGAAGAGCGGATGAAAATCATCAATAAATCTAGAGAGTATGCTGCAATGAAAAAAGCCTATGCTTGCTTTCATAAAGACAATACTGAACACAGCCATGCACATGAGATACCATCGATTCACTCTCAATGCCGTTATTTAAAGTATTTGCTTGGTGAAACCAAGAACTCGTTTCCTATACTCACTTTTAACCCATGTTTTTCAATGAGCTGGGATGAGGATTACTTCTATGTAACGATCCAGTTATCTGGTGAATCAATTAACGAACAGGTTATTCGTCGAATTGGTTATCAACTGCTTTTTGGATTTCAAGATGAGCTGCCTCAAGTGGTTTTCATTCAGCCTAGAGAGTTCGGTCAACTTGGAGAGTACTCAGTGTTTTTGTGGCACGGAAACTACGAAGCAAGAACCAAAGTTCGGATTAGTGTACAATCATGTCTTGAGCGTGATTTGTTTAAAATCAGTATAAACATACCTTGGCCTGTATTAAGCTATGAACCACCAGAAGTCAATGATGAACTGTTTTTTGATGTGACGATTCGAACTGCGCAAGAAAGTATGTATCATGAAGAGCACATGATCAGTTGGTCAACTGGCAAATACTTTCTTTGTCCATGGGCAGAGCACTGCGATAAATCTGTTATGAATGTAATTAGATTTGTGTATGTACCGCACGCAGTTAAGTACACAACAAGTTAGCACATAGTAGATGATGGTATAATCGTTGAAAGCGGGAGTCACCATGAGCTGCTGAGAAAGCGCGGAATCTACCTAGATATGTATGCTATTCAAGCTGATAAATACAGTATGGAAGCATGAGCAATTAGCCCACCAGTACCCATGTCGAGCTGGTGGGTTATGTATTAAAGAAGGAAAGAGTCAATTATGCGAAGAAAATTGGCAATATAAATGCGATTGCGAAGTAGATGTAAATGATAAAAGTATTTGGGAGTGTGAAACATGAAAATGCTGTTGGCAGGTGGTAGATGTGCTTAAAACCCTGTTGCGGATTACTTATACTGTTCTTAGGCACGGTAGATGGCCAGCGGTGTTGCTGATGATTTTGATTGTAGCCAATGGTGTGTTATTACCACTCAACCTCTACTTCTGGGAAAAGATCATCGACACCACGGTGCAGGTGATGGAATCAGGTGGCAGTGTGTTACCGATCCTGCCTTACTTACTGGGATTTATAGTTTTATTAGCTTTGTATAACCTGCGGGAGCTATGCGAACAAATTGTGCGCATTCGCTTAACTCATAGGCTGCGCGATAATTTCCTGCCCCAGATATCTCGCAAAATGATGAACCTCGAATACTGGTGTTTAGAAGATCGAGAAATTCATGATCTGATCATGCGTGTCGGCAGCAGCCCAGAAGAACAGTTTGTGCAGACATATTGGGAGTTGCTTTTTGTTCTTGTTTAAACCTTGTGCATCTGAAGCAGTGATCAAATACCGTTTAGATATAATGGAAGATCTAATGCAAAACGCTGATCTGGTTGAATTGTTTCAATCAGTGAATCTACTGCTCGAAAAACTAGCATCAATGAAACCAATCACCGGATCAAGACAAGCAGCGGTACATCAAGCAGCTTACTTTTTCCAGAAAGCCAGACTTTACACAGAGATGATCATCGCTTTGCACGATGGTTTATCGACGAGACAAAACATTAGATCTTCAGGATTGCAGTCATTTATAGAAATGCTTGCATACATAACCAATTCCGATGTTTTTATTACAATGCAGCAAGACATCGAACATATTAAATGCTTTGCTCATGAGATTCGGACAGTGGGTCTGTCTATACAATGTCAAAATGAACGAATAACTAGTTTGATCATTGCCAGTACACCAGAAGATTATCAACCATCATTAATAGCTAGATTGCTGCAGTTAATTCAAAGCCTTACTCCTTTGAATTATCAAGAAGCAGTGGATATCAGCCAAGGTGATACTTTTTCGCTTGTTGAAGAACAGCTGCTGAACGAAACACTCAAAGTGGTTCCTGATTATTTTCAGGCAGTAGATACATTTTATAAAAAGTATCAAGATTATCCGATAGAGCACCTCTTACCTTGTTCCTCTGAGCTGAGATTTTATCTGATCATGCTCAGTCTGACAAAAAAGCTGACTGCCTATGGATTTAAGTTCTGTAAACCACAAGTCTTGCCTAAAGATATGAAGTATACAATGTTGCAGCAAGTCTACGATCTTAATTTGGCATTGCGGTTGGTAGATGAGGGCCAAGGTGCTGGTGCGGTGGTTGGCAACGATCATGGCGCAGATGATACAGGCAGGGTTTTCCTACTAACTGGGCCAAATCATGGTGGAAAGACAACGTTTATTCGTGCTCTTGGTATCGCACAGGTACTATTTCAAGCTGGGTGTTATGTGCCTGCTGAAAGAGCATCCCTCAGTCCAGTTGATGCTATTTTTACTCATTTCCCCGAAAAAGAAGTGCTGGGCGTGAAAACTGGACGATTGGGCGAGGAAGCCAGCCGTATAGCCAAGATTTTTGCTGAAGCTACTGAATACAGTTTAATGCTGTTTAACGAGACGTTCTCAAGTACCAGAAGAAGCGATGGTTACCATTTAAGTATGGATGTTCTGAAAGCTATGATGAAGTTAGGCTGTCACGCTGTCTTTGTCACACACATTACTGAGTTGACTCAGGATGTAGATTTACTCAACACTGAAATTTGTGATGGCAGTCTCTTAGTCAATTTGGTTGCTGATGTAGAATTTGATAAAAAAGGGAATCAAGGAAAAAGAACGTATATTATTAAGCGTGCCATTTCTCCCAATAGTATTGGCTATGCGAGAGATATTACAGCCAAATATGGCTTGACCTTCGATCAATTACTGCGTTTATTTCAAGCGCGGAGTTTGATTGAGGAGGAAACACGTAATGATTCAGAGTGTTAGCTTGCTTTACAAAGCAGGAAAAAGCAATTGTGTTGAGGAAAAGCTACATCATGTGGCTGAAGCACTGATAGATGATCTGAACATCAATAGAATTGTAGAGTTTTTGTTCCCTGAACCACATTGCAAGAAAAAGGCAGCTTTTCTGGATGTATTGCTGAATTTGGAAACGGATATTGAAACAATCAATTACCGGTTGGATATTACAGAAGAGCTGTTGACTAAAACTTATTTGCCAGGTAAAATTATCAAAATTACAGAACAAGCCCAAAAACTGGCAAATACCAGAAAAGTAGCTGGTTTATACCACCGGATTAATCCTTATAAGCAGCTCAGCACCAATGCTGAGCAATTATTGCAATGCCTGGAACTTCTACGGATGTTGGCCGACATTTTGCAAGATAAAGATAGGTATAGGTCAGAGGGGCTGCAGAACTTGGCTAGCTGTGTCGTAGATTATGTTATGAGTGAAGATTATCATGAATTAGTCAGTTTGCTGGAACAGCTAAGAGTTACGCCCAGTGATGCATTTTCACTAAAACTGTTGCTGAATCGAGATTTTGATTACCGCTTACGTTATGCAGTCTTGCTTGACATTGTTGAAGAAGAAGTAGAACTTGGGTCTAGAGGGAAAGGCTCATTTTTTCATGGGATTCTGGGGCGCAAGGAACGGGTAAAGAAACTTGTGATTGATGATCCCTTATTGTTACAAAAAAGATGTGTACAAGATCTTGCAGGAACGCTCCTACTATATTTAGGAAGTATCATTGCAAATATTACTGCGAATCTCATCCGCTTCTTTCGTAACTTAGAAAAAGAACTTCTTTTCTATCAAGCAGTGATAGAAATGCTACAACGACTTAATGCATTAGGATTGCCTACCTGTCGACCCCAATTTGTGCCGAAAGAGTTCAAGCAATTCCAAATTATTGGCATATATGACTTAAGTTTCGCCCTCTATTTAGATACTCAAGGTAATTTTACAGCAGAAAACATTGTACGAAATGATATATTGATGAATAACGAAGCTGGACAGATTTTTATTGTCACTGGGCCTAATCAGGGCGGCAAGACCACATATCTGCGAGCGATTGGTCAAACCCAATTATGGGCACAAGCAGGCATTTTTGTTCCAGCAGAATGTGCGATTATTAGTCCGGTTGATCATATTTTTACACATTTTTCTACTGAAGAAAGTACCATAAATGATTTGGGCAGGTTTGAAGAAGAGATACTGCGGTTAGAGCAGATCATGCAAGTAATTACAGGTGATAGTCTGTTGTTAATGAACGAATCGTTTTCCTCAACAAATGCACACGAGGGTGCCAGTATAGCGGAAGAGATCTTGCGAGTATTGAGCCTTGCTGGAACGAGAGTGGTGTTTGTCACACATCTTTATGAATTAGCGAAAAGAATCGATCAAATAAATGCGAGCACACAGGGAAAGACACGTTTGGTAAGTATGGTTGCTGGTATTGAGCTGCTGGGCCAGAGTGATAGCCAGCTCCCAGTCCTTAAGCGTACCTACCGCGTACTACCAGGAGAACCCCTAGCTACAAGTTTTGCCAGTGATGTTGCTTATTAGTATGGCATTAGTATAAAGAGCTAGTAAAAAGATTGTTTACCGTCTAATAATGCTCGTTTTGGAGACTAGTTTGCCAATAGTAATTGTTGTGTTTCCTGGCTATCTCATATTTGTGGTGATGAAAGATGTGATAAGTATAGTACTGAATGTGAAAGTATCGGTAAGTGAAAATAATGTCCGAGAGGAAACAGGTTGTGGTCAATGCCTTGACGAAGGTAGGTTTGCGTCTCAGTCTGAACTGTATGCATAGCAGGTGATTACCTACATGCTGTAGAATCATATGGGCATCGATCAGCTAGTGAGGTGATAAAGATGAAAATGGTTTTTCGCTGGTTTGGCAGAAACGATGATAATGTTAAGCTAGAATATATTGCCCAAATCCCTGGAATAACCGGCATCGTCGGCGCGTTGTTCGATGTTCCAGTCGGTGAAGTGTGGCCGCTGGATAAGATTCAGGCTTTGGCTGAAGATGCGCACCGACATGGTTTAGAGTTTGAAGTGGTCGAAAGTGTCAATGTCCATGAGGACATCAAGTTAGGGTTGCCCTTACGGGATAAATATATCGACAATTATATTCAAACCATTAGAAATCTAGCTACTGTAGGTGTGAAAGTAATCTGCTATAACTTTATGCCAGTGTTCGACTGGCTTCGTTCAGAGCTGGCAATGCCCCTTCCTGACGGTTCGCTGACCATGGCTTACCAGGAGGAAAAAATCCGGGGAACAACTCCAGTTGAAATTGTGGAGCGTTTCAAAGAGGGTTCACAAGGCTTCTCATTGCCTGGTTGGGAACCAGAACGATTAGCAGAATTGAAGCAAGTGTTGAAGCTATATGAAGGTGTAGATGAAGAACAGCTCTTTCAAAATCTGAAATACTTTTTGGAAAGACTAATGCCGGTGTGTGAAGAAACTGGAATCAAAATGGCCATTCACCCGGATGATCCACCATGGTCGATCTTTGGTCTGCCACGAATTATTACCAATCGGGATAATCTCGCTAGGCTGCTGCAGATGGTGGATTCACCGTATAACGGACTGACACTGTGTACAGGCTCTCTGGGCGCTAATGTCAACAATGATCTGCAAGCCATGATTCGAGAGTTTGGCAGCATGGGCAGAATTCACTTTGTCCATGTTCGCAATATCAAGATCAACGCTCCTGGCAATTTCTATGAGACTTCCCATCTTTCGAGTGAAGGCTCATTTGATATGTTTGCTATTATGAAAGCGCTTCACGATATAGGCTTTAATGGTTACATCCGTCCTGATCATGGTCGGATGATCTGGGGTGAACAGGGTAGGCCTGGCTATGGGTTGTATGACCGCGCTCTCGGGGCAGTGTACTTAACCGGACTATGGGAAGCGATCAAGAGAATGAGTTAGAGTTTTACTTCGCGAAGCCTCTTAATCAAGGTTGAGAGGAGTTTCAGCTATGTTTAGAGAAATGCGCCGTAGTAAGCAAATACTGTCAATGGAAGATACCATCGCTGTTTTGAATAGGTGTACTCATGGCATTTTAGCATGCTTGGGTGATGCCGATTATCCCTATGCGGTTCCGCTTAATTATGTTTATTACAACCATACAATTTACTTCCATTCTGCCAAAGAGGGTCACAAGATTGATGCGCTCTGCAAAAACCCTAAGGTATCGTTTGCAGTGGTTGATGAAGACACAATTGTCAGCAAGGAATACACATCTTATTTTCGCAGCGTGATTGCCTTTGGTCGAGCGCGGATTGTGGAAGGTGAAGAGCGTTTGGCAGCTTTTCGGGCTTTAGTGGAAAAGTATTCCGGTGATCAACCTGAGGCTGATAAACATAAGATTATCACCGAGTGTCAGCGGGCTTATATCATCGCCATCGATATTGAACATCTGACTGGAAAAGAAGCAAGGGAATATGTCAGACAAAAGGAAAAGCACAAGGAGCTGTTGTCTTAACAGCTCCTTGATATATATTCTTGAGCGAGAGCAAGCAGCTGAGGTTTCGTGTTGAGTTCTGGATTATCAAGAACTAGTTCAAGTAGATAATTGAGGACTGTACCAATTGTAGGGCTGGGTTGTAATCCCAGCTCCCTGATCAGGTCATGACCAGTGAGAGCCAAATCTGACAGTGTGAATACATCCGCTGACTTGAGAAGGGCATCGATGCGGGAAATCATGTTTTGGTAATACTCCCATACCTGCCTTGGATTGTGTCTCATCCCCAGAATATCTGCCTTGCGCAGCTCAATGAGGTCGAAGATATTTTCTTTTCCCACAGCGTGGATCAAGCGGCGAATTGCTTTATCTGTGGAATGGGGATGAACCTGGTACATATGATATTTGATCAGTAAACTCACTTGGTTTTGAAGTTGCTTGCTAAAAGTTAAGCGCTGGAGTATGTTCTGGGCAATTTCTGCTCCGATTAGCTCGTGCCCATAAAAATGAAGACCATTTTCATCTTCTGAAAAAGTTAAAGGTTTGCCAATATCGTGGAGCAGAGCCGCTAAACGCAGATGTAGCTGAGGTTGAATGGCTTGAGCGGTCATAATTGAATGGCCAAGCACGTCCCAGTAGTGATAAGCGCCTTGTTTTACTCCAGCAGTACGGGCTAATTCAGGCAGAATCTGTGTCATCAAGCCGCTGGTATACATTAACTCAAGGGATTTAGAAATTGAACTGGCTACAAGCAGTTTACTCAGCTCGTCTTTGATACGTTCCTCTGCCACATAAGTGATTAATTCCGGCTGTATGCCTGCAACAGTTTGTCTGTCTGGCTGGAAATCCAACACTGCAATAAACCGTATTAATCGCAGCATTCTTAAGGCATCTTCCCGAAAGCGTGCTTGCGGATCACCAACGGTACGGAGTATTCTTCTATATAAGTCTTTCATTCCGCCAAATGGATCAATAAATTGCTGTGTCGAAGGATTATAAGCAATAGCATTTATCGTGAAATCGCGGCGGGCTAAATCTTCATTAATATTGTCTGTATATATCACATAGTCCGGACGGCGTGCGTCGGAATAATTTGCATCTCGCCTCATAGTTGTAACTTCGATTAGCGCATCATCGATCACCACAGTTACAGTGCCATATTTAGCCCCGGTAGGAATAGTTTTACTAAAAAGCTGCTGCACATTCTCTGGGTGAGCATCAGTAGCCACATCCCAGTCTGTAGGGGGTTTGCGAAGCAGTGCATCGCGTACAGCTCCTCCGACAACATAGGATTGATAGCCATGTTGATTTAGTTTAGCACAAATAATTTGTACTGGTTCAGGGATGATAATGGAGGGTTTTTTAAACACACTTTCACCTTCTTATATGTTTGCAATACTAAACATTCTTGATTAGCTCACCCTTTCCTCTAAGTATTAAAGAACTTGCCAGCTGTGTCGATATATATACTGAGGTTAGTATATGAGAGAGGTTGGTCGTTATGCGTATAGGTGGAATATCTTCAGGTTTTGATACAGAACAAATTGTTAGTCAATTAATGCAAGTCGAACGACAACCATTAGATCGTATATATCGTCAGAAAGTTAAGGCTGAGTGGCAACGAGATGCATATCGGGCTTTAAATACTAAAATTGCCGCTTTTCGTGACTTCTTATTTAATATGCGATTACAATCGACTTATCGGGCATTAAAAGTTACTTCTTCAAATGAAGCTGCAGTTACAGCAAAAGGTGCGGCAAATCTTCAGGCTGGTACATATGAGATTAAGGTAAATAAATTAGCTACATCAGCTACGCTTTTTACGGAAAACAATGTTAAGAGTAATTTTACAGAGTTTGTACAGGGTATTAGCGATGATGCTGGCTTAACAATTCAAATGTGTTCGAAAAAAGCAGTTGATGGGGCTGAACCAGAGTATATTAATATCACTATATCCAAGGGTGAGACCCTTGAAAGCTTCATGGCAAAGATCAACAACAACAAAGATTTAGGAATTACTGTGTTCTATGATGAAGTGCAGGATAAGTTGGTATTTCGCACACGTGATACAGGTGCCAGCGCAGATGTTGGGTTTAATGTAAATGATGAAAATACTGTACGATTTGTGAACAAGGTTCTTTTTAACGAACCTCTTCCGCAAGAATCTGCGCCTGAATCGTCAGAACCAACAGAGGTCAACTTAACTGTTTCTAGCAAGTATTATCACTCTGATTATAAAAAAGCTGGCAGTAATGCAAAGTTTGTCATCAATGGGCTAGAGACAGAGCGTGAACAGAACCGCTTCACTATCGCTGGATTGGACATTGAACTTAAGGCTGAGACCACAGGTCCAGTTAAGATAGAAGTCAAGCAGGATACCGAAGGTATCTTTGAGACTATTAAATCGTTTGTGAATCAATATAACGAATTGATTGCGGAAATCAACAGCAAGCTTACAGAGCCATTCTATCGTGATTATGAACCATTAACCGATGCTCAGAAAGAGGAAATGTCGGATAAAGAAATCGAGATGTGGGAAGAAAAAGCTAAGAGTGGTTTGCTCCGTTCTGACCCTATACTTTCCCGCATTGTTTCCGAAATGCGTTCGGTTATGGGCTCGATTGTGGAAGGTCTTGACGGGATCAATTCCCTGTACAAAATTGGCATCAGCACCGCAAATTGGCAGGAAAATGGCAAGCTTTATATCAATGAAGAGAAGCTGAAGAATGCCATTGCTGATCATCCAGAAGAAATAATGGCGTTGTTCACGAATAACTCCGACGACCCCAAAGCCTTGGGTATTGCACGCAAGCTGACACAGGTGCTGGATGATGGATTAGAAAGATTGACTAATACAGCAGGGAAGGCTAGTCGCTTATATGATCAAAGCACCCTGTCGGAAAGAATTCGCGATTACGAAAAAAAGATAGCTGAGATGGAAGAACGTTTAATTCGGATTGAGAATCGCTATTGGGCCCAGTTCACCGCCATGGAAAAAGCTTTGTCTGCGATGTACTCACAATCCGATTGGCTGTACCAGCAATTAAGTGTATTGGGGAAATAGTAGGTGATTAACATAGATAAGATGTCAGAACAACGTAGGTTGTTGTATGAAAAATTGTTGGCTTTAGCAGAAGCGGAGTTAAGACATTGTCAGACTGCTAATTGGGATGATGATGTGGCTGTGGAGCAGCTGAATAGTTTGCTGGAACAGCGTAGTCAGGTGATTCAGCAGATCGATGCGTTAGAACCTACACCTGGTTCTGATGCCGACAGAGCAATTTTGGAGCGGATCATTTTAACTGATCAAGAGACAAACAAGATTCTCGAGAAGCTGAAACAGCAATATGCAGATCAACTCAAGCGGTTAAAAAAGGGAAAGCAGACGACTCGAGCATACAATTCGCCAGATACACAAATTGAAGGATATTTTATCGATCGGAAAAAGTGACGGTCGCTTAAGACTGTCACTTTTTTATTAAATGGAGGGTCTGACCCCGTTTTGGAGGAAAATATTGGATGTAGATGGAAACCATAATCAATAGGTGATCATATAAGGAGGTTAAGTCCATGCTGGATCTGCTAACCCTGGAGAATCACTGTTTAAAGGTAGTTATTAGCCCAAAGGTCGGAGCTTCGATCTATAGTTTTCAATACTTTATAAACGGCCAGTGGGTAGATGTGATGCGCCCAACCCCAGAGACAGCCTTGAAAGCTAATGAACCAGGCAAGTTTAGTTGCTTCAATATGATCCCATATTCTAATCGCATTGCCCATGGGATCTTACTCCATAGAGCCCATACCTATCGTTTGGCGATTAATACGGCTGATGGTCATTCCATCCATGGCGAGGTGCGCAGTCGTCCTTGGCAGGTAATCAAACATACACCAAACATGATGGAGCTGGAGTTTCTTAGCCCTGATTATCAGGATATATCGTGGCCATTTTGGTTTAAAGCTAGATTGAAGTACGAACTAGTGGAAAATCAGTTCTTTGTGACTACCTGTATTGAAAATATCAGTGATCAAGAGATGCCAGTAGGTATGGGCATTCATCCATATTTTGTTCGCAAGTTGACTGCTGTTGATGATCAAGTTCTGGTGCAGATACCGGTTATTGGTGTCTATCCAGGCGAAACACCGATTCCCACTGGGAAGTGGGTAGAAGTGCCAGAGGAATTGGATTTTTCACAAACCAAAATCCTCACCACTGCTTTTATTGATAAATGCTTTCGGGTAGCATCTCAGCCAGCTGTGCTCACTTGGGTCAATAGCGGAGTCTGTTTGAAACTGGAGTGGGATGAAGTATTTAAGCACTTGATCTTATACTGTCCACAGGGGGATGAGCGTTACTTCGCTGTAGAGCCAGTTACCAATTGTAACAATGGTTTTAATATGGCTAATCAAGGGATAGAGGATACCGGAACAATTTATCTTGAGCCAGGTGAACGGCTCGTAGGTACCATTAAGTTAAGCTTGGAACAGCAAGAATAAAATGATAATAAAAAGGACGGGCAAGAAGCTCGTCCTTTCTTTATGCTTTGGGGACAATATCGCCAACGCCATTGATAATATAATGAGGCCGATAAGGGAACTGTTTGACAGTATCATAAGTACTAACTCCACTGAGCACTAATACTGTATCTATCTCTGATTCAATCCCGGCAACAATATCTGTATCCATTCTGTCACCAATGATCACGGTTTCCTCACTGGATGTACCCAGCTGTTTCATGGCATGGCGCATCATCAGCGGGTTAGGTTTACCTACAAAATATGCCCGTTTACCAGTAGCTAATTCAATGGGTGATATCAAAGCTTTGGTCGCTGGGATAATACCTCTTTCAGAAGGCCCTGTTAAGTCAGGATTGGTACCTATTAATTTGGCACCTTGGCGAACAAGCTTAACAGCTAGTTCTATTTTTTCATAGTTATAAGACCGGGTTTCACCAACTACCACATAATCGGGATTAACATCATTCATCGAAAAGCCAGCATCATACAATGCCTTAGCTAATCCGGTTTCTCCGATAATATAAACGCTGCCGCCTGGGCATTGGCTGGCTAAAAAGCTGGCAGTTGCTAAAGCGCTGGTGTAAAAGTGGCTTTCATCGACTTCGATACCCAAGCGCGCTAATTTCAGCTGCAGTTCACGGGGGGAGCGTTCACTAGAGTTTGTAAGGAAAATGTACCGTTTGTTTTCGCGATTGAGCCATTCTACAAACTCTACAACCCCAGGCAAGAGATGATTGCCGTGATAGAGCACACCATCCATATCACAGATAAATCCGGTTTTCTTTTGAATCCTCTCCATTTTTCTCCTCCGTAAATTTGATATACGAGCTACTTATTCTGCTTTCCCGCTGCGACGGGTAACCTGGCTTGGGTAAACTCCTGAATAACGCCAATGAAATATGCATAGAAAGGCGTTTCAATTAATACCGCAACGGTTTTAGTAATGGCTGTGGCTGTCAAGGGAATCTTAAACAGATGATTGAGGAACAATGGAACTAAAAGGATATCAGTGATCCCTTGGCCAAGCAGAATTGCAACAACGCGCATCCAGTATCGATTGCGATTGGTAAATAAGTAGTGCATTACTGCTCCAGGAATATATCCTGTTAGAAAAGCAGTAAGCGTAAAGTGGGGAGCATAGCTGCCCATAGGGTTGAGCAGAAAACCGACAATGTCAGCAACTGCCCCAACAATACCACCATACATGGGACCAAAAACCATGCCCGCATAGATTATTGGCAATCCCCCAAGACCAATACGAATACCTTCAATTCCACCAATACTGAAGCGGAAGCTCAGCATTCTGCTGAGCACTATACTTAGTGCGGTCAAAAATGACATATACACTAAAGTACGTGTTTGTTTGAACATTACTAAACTCCTTTCTCTTCGGTAGTCTGTACCAAAGAGAAAGCTCTTTGGTGACAGCGGACGCGATGGACATACCGCAGCTGATTTCCAGCATTTCGTCTTAGGGCAACGTCCCATCCCTAAGCACTAAAACGCATGCCATCTACTCTACCACAGATTCTGATAGCATTTTATCAAAGTCCATCAATAAAGGCAAGTCTATAGAGGAACAATCGTCAATGTGTCTAATCTGAATACTGACTCTTATAAAAAACACAATTTACAGAATTATGAGAAAATGTTATAATAAAGACACCTTCGAAAGTTGACTCAGGGACAAATCAATATTATAATGAATAATGCAGGAAGAACAGGGGTGATCAAGTGAAGAAAAGTAAGTTCATTATTGCTATCATAGGCATTATATTCTTAGGCATTAGTTGGTCTGGTGTTGAAGCAGCAGATTCTTTGCTAGAAGTACTGCCAGTAGATCAGTTGTATCAGATTTCCGTTCTCACTCCCAGTGGTGAGGATGAATATGATTATTTTGTCCGGTTCCAAGTAGATGAAACTGCCAATCAGCTCAAGGTCATCACGAATGGTCCACAGTATCGCATGGAATCGGTCTATGACGACCGTCTGCAATTATTAACCAGCGAAATGACCGTTATTAGTAAAGAAGATGCCATCAGAGTCGGTTTTGATCATCGTTATGCTGTTTATACACCCAATACGCGCAAGATCAACATCACATATTATCTTGATGGTGTTTTTCAAGTTAATCGAGAGATTAAACTTGATCAGACAGCTGCAGAAATTGAGGTCACCGGTTTATACCTTCAAGCGCTGCTGTTAAATGGAGAAACTAATTTTCATGGTCGGTTAATCGACCTCAACAGTGGTGGTAAAATGCAGCTGGATTCGCGCTTATTGACCAATAAGGAGATTCAAAAATTAGCTCAGGAAAAGCGTATGGCACCGCAAGTCAAATCCATTCTGGAAAACAGTGATGATATCTACGTGTTCTCCATCGGTTACGATGGGATCTTACGGTTATTTTTCCCAGCCCGCTTTCATGTTGTTTTAGAAAAAGCAGCGCCACACCGGATTTTAGCATTTTGGGGTGGTAGTGGCGATACAATGCGTTATCATTATTATCAATATCAGGAGTGACTTAGTAAAAGCATTTTCTTTATCCGAAGAAAATGCTTTTTAGTGGAGATTAATTATCAGAATATACAGAAATTGTAATAATGTGAGGGATTCAAACCATGAAACGCTACACCTGTGTACGACAGCACGATACAACAGATTGTGGGCCAGCTTGTCTGGCAACGATTGCACAGTATTATGGCCAGAAAATTCCCCTCTCTCGGATTAGGCAACTTGCAGGTACGGATCGCTATGGCACAAATGCCTTAGGAATAATAAGAGCTGCAGAGCATTTAGGTTTTCTAGCAAAAGCAGTTCGGACGAATAAAGAGCACCTTCATCGCACTTTGCCGCTGCCTTGCATAGCACACGTGAAAAAGGGCGAGCTGACTCACTATGTCGTTATACAGCATATCAGGCGCCAGAGAATGATCGTCGCTGACCCAGCAGTTGGTCTTTGTACTTTGACCATAGAACAGTTCTGTCAAATATGGACAGGGGTGCTGATTCTGGTCATTCCTAATCCAACTGTTGCACCTCAAGAAGAGGCTGCAGGTGTTTGGTTTCGCTTTGCCCATTTATTGAAGCCATATCGGAACCTGTTGTGGCAAATTTTTCTGGCATCAGTGCTGTACACCATTTTTGGGGTTATCGGTACGTTCTACCTCAAAATCTTGGTTGATTCCAACTTTGTGGATGGAATGCTCTCAACTTTACATATCATCAGTGTTGGTTTTTTAGTACTAATTCTTCTGCGTATTGCGTTGTTGTATGTGCGCAATCAAATTTTGATATATATCAGTGCCAAACTGGAAGCTGCCCTGACTATGCAGTACTTTCAGCATGTATTGAGCTTACCGCTATCTTTCTATGATACTCATCGAGTTGGTGAAATATTGGCGCGCGCTAGTGATACGGTGAAAATCCGTACGGTTATTTCCCATGGTGTTGTTTCGGTCATGCTCGATTCAGTGATGATTATAGTGGTAGGTGTCGTGTTGCTGCTGCAAAATAACAGACTGTTTATCATTACACTATGTTTTATTCCTTTATATGTGCTGATTATAGGATTGTTCAGTCGGCCATACAACAAGCTTCAGCGTTACACCATGGAACAAATGGCTAAATTAGAAGCTTTTGTTGTGGAAGCATTCACTGGCATTCAGGTATTAAAAGCGTTTTCTGCTGAACGGCAGCTGCAGGACCTTATCGAAAGCAAGTATGGAGATACTCTGAATGCTCAAGTAAGAAACGCTAATCTACGTAACTTGCAAAGCACATTACAGAGTGGACTGGCTTTAATCGGAGAATTAGTCATCCTTTGGTTCGGTGGGCGTGAGATTCTTCAGGGTGGAATGAGTGTTGGCCAGTTGGTTACTTATCATGCCTTGTTAGCCTATTTTATTGATCCGATTGTCAATCTGACTTCACTGCAGCCGCTTTTACAAGAAGCCCGAATTGCGGCAGAGCGTTTGTTGGAAACAATCGACTTAACACCAGAAGTAATAAGGCGCGAACATAAAGTTCAGATACCTCGACTTACGGGGAAAATCGAATTCCGGCAGGTTGAATTCAGATATGGAATGCGCGCTCCAGTTCTGCAGCAAGTCAGCTTTCAAATTACAGCTGGCGAGAAAATAGCCATTGTAGGCCCCAGTGGTTCAGGAAAGACCACTATTGCTAAGTTATTGCTAGGTTATTATTTTCCTACTGCCGGCCAAGTGTTGTTTGATGATATCCAGCTTGAGGATCTCAACCTTGAAGATTTGCGCAGGCGTATAGGTTATGTTCCACAAGACAATTTCTTTTTTGACGGAACGCTTTTAGCTAATTTGACGTTAGGATTGCCAGAGGTTGAACTGCAGCAAATAATCAATCTTGCTGATAAACTAGGTTTGCTGCCCCTTATTGAGCAGCTCCCTCAGCGTTGGCACACTGTTGTGGGAGAAAGAGGTACCAGTCTTTCTGGTGGACAAAAACAGCGTTTGGCGCTTTTGCGAGCATTACTTAAGCAGCCAGATATCCTCATTTTGGATGAGGCTACCAATCACTTGGATGCTGTCTCAGAGCGAACACTGTGGCAGGGCATTTACCAGCTGGGACAGCCACTGACAATGATTATTATCACACATCGTTTTCAGATGGCTGCCTTTTGTGACAAAATCATCGTTATCAACCACGGCAGAGTGGCAGAAGTTGGTTCTCATCAGCAGCTGCTGGCTAAACAAGGTGAGTATTATCGGTTATGGGCAAACCAGCTTGGAGTGGAGGAGGTACTTTATGATCAACGCCAATTGGTCCGATCATAAGTTCATATACGGACAGCCGCCCCGTTTTGCTGCTGCCTTGATTGCTTTACTCACTTTGGGAATCGTGGCTGCACTCGTATGGATGAGTGTTGGTGAAATCGATGATGTGGTACGGGTTTCAGGTGTGCTGCGGCCAACGTCTGGTATTAGTACGGTGCGAAATAGCGTTGGCGGACAAGTCTATGCTGTACATTTCACAGATGGTCAGCAGGTAGAAGCAGGTACTCTGTTGTTTGTGATTGACGCTAATGTCATCACTGAGCAGCTAAAAGCTGCTCAAAGTGAACTTGAGTATTTACAACGTCATGTGACTATATTGATGACTGTACAAGATTCCATTCGCACACAACAGTTTTCAATTCTTACTGCAGAGGATTCTGCTACGTACCACCTTCAAGTGTTTATAACGAAGTATCAGCAGCTACTGCTTACTTATAACAATGTGACTGACAAACTTGCGATAGAAAAGCGCATAAATGCTTTACCAGTACATGAGCTGGAACAATTGGCTCATCAGCAAGCTGCAGCTAAGTTAGCTTTGGATAGCTATGTCCACGAAACATTGCTATCATTGGAGCAGCAAATAGAAGAAACTAGACATCGGCTGCGGGCTGTTGAAAGTCATATTAAAGAGTTGCAGCTGACAAAGGAATTATGCTATGTCCGTGCGCCAATTGCTGGTACAGTACAGGTGACGCAGGTGATTAACGCTGGTGAATACTTGCCTGCGGGTGTGGAGGTATTGCGGTTAATTCCCACAGAGCAGGCGGAATATCAGGTGGAACTAAGTGTGGCTAATCAAGATATTGCTCTGATTAAGGCGGGACAAACTGTAATGCATCGTTTTTCTGCCTTGCCATACAAAGAATTTGGCGCAGTACCGGGAGAAGTTATAACGATTGGCCAAGATGCTATGGTAGCTCCCGATGGTACACTAATCTATCGAGTAACCAGCTCGATTACATCAGCCCAAATTCAGGATCGCTATGGTAATACTGCATTATTAAAACCCGGTATGCTGTGTGAGGCACGAATTGTTGTGCGCAGAGAAAAGATCCTATACCATCTTCTGCGGAAAATTGATTTAATTAATTAACTATTGGGGAGGAAAGTATAAATGCGTGCACTGATGATTTCCTTAATTTGCTTGTTCTGTGTACATATAACCCCACTTGAAGCAGCAGAGCAGAATAACAGAGTGATTATGAGTATACAAGAGGTTAAAGATTTAGCTTTGTCTCATAATTTGGATCTCGCTGCTGCTGCCCTTGAAGTTCAGATCGCTGAGGTTAACATGCAAAAAGCTCGTGCAGAAAACCTAATTAATGCTGACCCTATAGCTGTGAAACGCGCAGAATTAGCCTATATGCGCGCCCACGAGCAAGTAGAGCTGACTAAGCAACGCCTGTTGCTGAAAGTAGAAGAGCTATGCTACAACTTAATCAAGCTTGACTTTCAATTGAGTTTTGCTCGTGATGCCAACATGTTTGCAGCAGAGAAGCTTAAGGTGGTTAAGGCGCGTCATCAAGAGGGACTAGCTACGGAGCAGGATGTGTTAGCTGCTGAAATAACACTGTTGGAAAACTGCAATCAGCTTCAACGCCTTAAGCAGGAACGTGAGCTGGTGCAAGCGTGGTTATTGATGCAACTTAATTTGCCTTTTGATCGTGAGATAGAGATTAGTGATCAAGATTTTCCTTATCAACAGGTAAACTTTTCTGATGATTTGCTTACGCTGTTGAAGAATCACAACTCAGAGCTGCACATTCTTGCAGCAGAATTGGATCTCTGTCAATTGCAGCAGGAAATATACCATGGAGAGTATACACCTAGATTAACTCAACAGTACAATAACTTAAGCTATGCCAAAGCCAAGCTGATTTACGAACAGCGTTGTATTCAATTGTACTTACAAGCACAAGAACTACTGTTGGAAATTGACACATTGGCTAAGCAATATCAAGCCTGCCTGAAATCTGTGGCGTTGGCAGAGAACAATTTAGCAATGATATCCTTGCGTTGTCAGGAAGGCTTGGTTTTGCCATTGGCAGTGACCGAAGCTGAGTTAGAATTAAAAGCTGCTCAATACAATTTGCTCCAGGCTTTACTTGCATATAATCTAGCAGCAGCCCAGCTGTACAACTTTATTGGAATTTCACGTTAGGAGGGAAAACGGGTGCAGTGGTGGCTACGTTTATTTTTGGTTGCTTGCTTGGTTTTCACCTCAACTACATCTTCAGCACATGAAATAACACTGCTTGAATTCGTGAACCTAGCACTGCAGAATCACCCTAGTATTGCACAAGCAGAAGCTTTAATGACACAAGCCCGGTCCGAACTAATATCCATCAAAAACAAACTAAACGTTGCGTTTAACGCAAGTGTACAGCATAATCTGGCCACCCGCAACATCAGTGAGAATGTAGTTTTAGCAGCACACATCACAGGCAGGGATGGTGTCGATTACCAAATTCAGGTTTATCCAGATCAAAGGCAAATACATCTGCAATTGACGCGGCCATTACTTATTCCAACCGAGTATCTATCATCTAGTCGGGCAGTTGTTGCAGCAGAAAGGGCCATTAAAGAGCAAGAAATCAACTACTATTCAATTAAAGAACAGGTAATAATTGAAGCATTGTATCTATATTTCAATATTGAGCAAGTGCGGCAGCAAATTGAGTTGTATCAGGAATGGTTGAGCATTTTAGAGCAAAAGTACCAAACTTGGCAGGACGCACATCAATATGGCCTCGTTACATCAGCTGAAATGAATCAGATTGTCCTGCAGTGTGCGCAAAAGCAAAAAGAAATTACAGCTTTAACAAAACAGCTTGAACTATACCATGCTTGGGCAGCTAGTTTATATCATCTCTCTGGACAAATACAACTAGCTGCAATAGGAGAGATTGAGCTATATCCCCTGTATGAATTAGTACCTGAAATCATTGCGGTGGATGTTGCTCTGGCTTTACTTAAATGTGAGTGGACTGACTATGAACTTGCTGCTAAGCAGGCAGCGGAGGGTATGACTGCGCATTTAGAAGCATACCATGATGCAGATAGCTGGGTAATTGGTGTTAATGTACATATCCCTTTAATCGATCCCAGTAAGAGTGCTAGCCAGATCAACGCTCAAATACAGCGTAATCAAACCGAATTGCTATTAGCAAAGGCCCAAATGGAAACGCTCTACCGATATCAGGAGCAGGAATTGAGATTAGTTACAGCAAAGGATAGATTGGATGCAGCTGTTGCAGCCTTCAAATTAGCTCAAGCGCAACTGTACAATGCACAACAGCAATTGAATGATGGTGCAATTAACCTTGTGCAGTTACTTACCAGCAAGGAGCAATTATTGATGTGCCAGCTTGAAATGCTCCAGGCTCAGGATCAATATCGGAAGGCATTTGTTGACCATTGGTTGGCTCGGTGCAGATGGGAGTATAGTCAAAAAATCTCAGATTCGAGGTGAGAGCTTTGATCAGGTATAAACGTTTCTGGTCAATTGTCTTAGGGATATGTTGCGTTCTGGTGCTCTGGCCTGCTTATCCGCTGACAGCGCAAGAGTCGCTCTATTTATTGCTAGAAAAAGATGCAACTTATCAACTAAAGCTTAGTTATACAAACACGCTGCGCGCCCAAACACCTACCTTGTCGATATATACCTATAATGATCAGGACTCTGTTTTACAGCTCAGCCACATGTATAGGAATCTGTTGTATGACCGTGGTGAGGTTAGTCTTGTCTTTAAAACACCAGAAGGTGCTTCCCGGGCTTTAATCAAACTTGAAGGCGCTGGTCTTAAAGATCATAATATTACAATTGAACGCATTGATAAATTAGATACGGAAAAACTCAGCTCATTGGCACAGATGATTGTCAATAATCAGCTGTATACAGGGTTGATTATTGATGCGCGCGGTTTAGGTGTGGAACGCGGAATGAGTCCCCGAATTTGGTCTGAGTCAGGTGAACTGCTTTATGGTGGTGTAACCGCACCATATGAGTATGTGCTAAAGGAAGGTGTAATCAGTTATGGCACGGAATTATCAGCTGACTTGATGCAGCGGGTGAGTATACCTGGAAAGATTATTTATACCGCGCCATTGATTGTCCAGGCCAAGGCTGCCGCTGGAGTACCGCGTACAGGGGTTGTTGTCAGCCAGGAAGCTGCAGATAAGATTGTAGAGGCCTTGCAAAACTATGACTTTTTTGCCCATTATGCTGTTGTGTTTCTGATTGATTGACCATAGCTTCATATTTAGTCAAATAAAGGACTTATCCAGGGCAGATAAGTCCTTTATTTGACATTATTTTCATTTTATGATAATATACATGAATAATACCTTGAATTGATATAATTTTATACACTCAACACCCAATTTCGAGGCTATTATTGTAAGAACGACTCTCATGAGCGGGGGGAATCGTAATGCCAAAAATCCGCATCATCGATGTGACTAATCGCGATGGTGTGCAAACCGCATTCATTAGTCTCTCAAAATTACAGAAAACTATGTTAAATGTATATTTGAGTGAAATGGGTATCTATCAAAGTGAAATTGGATTTCCAGCACTGCAGCATGAGTGGAACTACATTAATGCTAATGTGAAATTAGCCCAAAAAGGGGCAATGGGTAATATGCGGTTAAGCGGTTGGGTACGGGCGTGCGTAGAAGATGTACAACGCGCCGTAAAATACACCAACGTCAAGGTTTTAAACTTATCCATTTCCACCTCTCAGATTATGACAGAAGGTAAGTTTGGCGGCAGGCTCAACCGAGAAGATATTTTGAAAATGATGACTGAAGCGGTTGCTGCGGCGAAAGAGTTAGGTATTGAATCTATTGGTGTAAATGCGGAAGATGCTTCCCGTACAGAATCGTATACCCATGACCGGCGCTATGATGAGGATTATTTAATTCGTTTTGCGCTGGCGGCTAAAGAACATGGAGCAGATCGAATTCGTTACTGCGACACTCTTGGTTATGACCGGACGATTTCTATATATGACAGTGTAAAACGCATTGCCGAAGCAGTGAAAATCCCTATAGAACTTCACTGCCATAACGATTTGGGGTATGCGGTGGCTAACTCTGTTGAAGGAGCGATGGGGGCAATTGATGCAGGTGTTGACGCTTATATTAATACCACAGTTAATGGTATGGGCGAACGTGCTGGCAATGCAGATTTAGTATCAGTGATTCTGGCCTTAAAAAAATCCCGGGGTATGCAGGACTTGAATGTGCTGGATGAAAATGTTGACCTGACCAAAGCTTGGAAGATATGCAACTATGTGGCGATGGCTTTTGGGCAGCCGATACCAATCAATCAGGTGGGAGTCGGCCGTAATGCTTTTGCACATGAATCAGGTATTCATGCTGATGGTATGCTTAAAAACCGCAAGAATTATGAACTTTATTCTCCTGATGAGTTGGGAATTGATTCGTATGAGATTCGTCCTTTAGGGCGTATAATTACCACTGGGGAATATGGCGGCATAAAAGGTTTGCGTTATGTATATAGCCAGTTAGGGATCGAACTGGAGAATGAGCGCGATATCCTGCGCTTAGTGCAATACGCTTCTTTGCATAACCAAAAACCGTTAACTAATGATGAACTCATCTTCATTGCTAAATATCCTGAGGAAGTTGAGCAGATTCTCACTGTTGATCCCAGGCGTGTAGATGATTAAGGATCTCGTCAACCGAGATCCTTTTCTAATTGCTCAGATAGGTATTGCTGATATTTGGCTTCTAGATTGGGATCAGCCAAAGTGGTGAGAATATAATCAGTATACTCAACATTGGTTACGCCATCACTGTGCCCAGTTAAGCGTACTTTTCTTTCCCACTGGGAGCATATTTCCAAAGCCATATCCAGTTGCCTAGCCTTTTGCTCAAAACCAATGTGGGCTAAAAGCATAGATGCAGCTTTGATTAAGCTGCTGGGATCAGCATATTGGGCACGCCCTTCAACCACCATACGCGGTGCTGAACCATGAATAGCTTCGAACATAGCGTATTTCGAACCAATATTTGCGCTGCCAGCCGTCCCGACTCCACCTTGTATTTGAGCAGCTTCATCTGTAAGAATATCGCCATACAAATTGGGCATGACCATAACTTCGAATTGACTGCGTCGGCTAGGATCCAACAGTTTGGCAGTCATAATATCAATGTACCAGCTATCCCATTCAATTTCCGGGTAGTCTTTGGCCACGGCTTCTGCAATCTCCAAAAACTTTCCATCGGTGGTTTTCACTACATTCGCTTTTGTTACCACTGTAACTTTTTTCCTGCCAGTTTTACGCGCATGTTCAAAGGCAGCACGGATGATACGCTGTGCGCCTGGGGTAGTGATAACCTTAAAATCAACTGCTAAATCTTCTGTTACATTGATCCCTTGACTGCCTAGGATATATTCTCCTTCAGTATTTTCACGGAAAAATACCCAATCAATGTTCATCTTAGGTATTTTGATCGGCCGTACATTGGCAAATAGGTCAAATTCTCGGCGGAGAGCGACATTGGCACTTTCAATATTTGGCATATCAGCACTTTTATCAGGAGTTGTTGTTGGCCCTTTTAACAAGACGTGACAATCACGCATCTCAGCCAAGACATCGTCAGGAATTGCTTGCATTTTTGCGATACGGTTTTCGATTGTCAGTCCATCAATCTCTTTGAGTTCGACTTTCCCTAAACTGATCTGTTCTTCAAGAAGATATGCTAAAATCCTTTGGGCTTGCGCAGCAATGAAGGGGCCAATTCCATCCCCGCCAATGATGCCAATGATGATTTTCGGCAGCTGTAAATAATCTAAGAAAGCTTCGTCTTGTTTCATCCGTTGAATACGAGCTAACTCAGCTTCCAGAATTCGAGCGAAATGGGCCTGCGCTGCAGAAATCACTTCTTTGCACATGAAGATACCTCCCCTATGACAGCCTATTTTCTTGATTAAGGCAAACAAATCCTTTTGATTACGGTATAATAAATTACCATTAATGGTATACGTTTATCGTGTCGATATAAAAGGATGATAGATATACTTAGCGAAAAGAATACTATAGAGGAGGTGGAAGCTATGACTGACAACAATTTTAATCTTACAATTGTAACTGGTCTGTCTGGAGCAGGGAAGACACAAGCAATGAAAGCATTAGAGGATCTGGATTATTTCTGCATTGATAATCTTCCACCTTCATTGCTGCCCGATTTAGTGCGCATCCATACCACAGCAAAGGAAAAACGTCATTTTGCTGTAGCAATGGATGTACGTGGCAAAGAGCATTTTGGCGAGTTAACTGATGCAATCCGCTGGCTTGATAACAGTAGGGCTAACTATAAAATTGTCTTCTTAGAATGCGAAGATGATATTTTAATTCGCCGCTTCAGTGAAACCCGGCGACGCCATCCCTTGTCGGATCAGGGCAGTTTATATGATAGTATCGCACTGGAGCGGAAACTGTTGGCACCAATTAGAGAACTGGCACATATTATTGTGGATACTTCGAGCTTAAAGCCTGCTGAACTCAAAGTGTATTTGAACACAGTGCTGAACGGTGATGATGTTTCGAATCTACTGCTGCAAATTGACATTTTATCTTTTGGCTATAAATATGGAGTGCCCAATGATGCAGATATTATCTTTGATGTGCGATTCCTGCCTAACCCGTACTATATCCAAGAGTTGCGCGACTACACGGGCTTGGATCCTAAAGTTGCTGACTATGTTTTAAAGTGGCAGCAGACCCAAGAATTTCTCAACAAGTTTTATGAACTCATTGTTGGCTTACTGCCAGCTTACAGCAGAGAAGGCAAAGCCAAATTGACCATTGGTATTGGCTGTACCGGTGGGCAACATCGTTCAGTGGCAATTAGCTGCGAGTTAGGAAGGCGGCTGACTCAAGATGGTTTTAGCAACCAAGTGCGGCACCGTGATTTAAAAATCTAAAAACTTATGTGATTTTTCTCTTGCATTTTACCCAGTACCTGTGGTATGCTTAAATTGCGTTAAAAGCTAGTGAAGGTTGCAACAGAGTTATGGCCTCTAAGGCTTGGAACGATGTTACTTCCGCTTTTAATGATATTATTTTAAGGAGGCCATAAGCATTTATGGTAGGAAGAGTAAAATGGTTTAATGCAGAAAAGGGTTACGGGTTTATTGAAAGAGAAAATGGCGACGATGTGTTTGTACACTTCACAGCTATCAAAGGCGAAGGTTTTCGCACTTTGGAAGAAGGTCAAAAAGTAGAATTTGAAATTGTGGAAGGCAATCGCGGACCTCAAGCGGCTAATGTAGTCCGTTTATAATTCTATAAATGATCGAAACCCAGTCATTGCGGCTGGGTTTTATTTATATAGACCAATGGGTCAGCATCGATCAGTAATGTAGGATTTATGAATGTAGAACCAATTGACGCAGACCAATGCAAATGAGGTCCTGTAGAGAAACCTGTACTTCCCATAGTACCGATTAACTCACCTTTGCTCACCAGTTGTCCTTCATTAACTAGCATTGTATCAAGATGACAGTAGGAAGTAAACAAGTTTAACCCGTGATCAATAACAATGGTGTTGCCAGTAACGTGTAAAGATTGAGCTAATTTGACAACTCCTGAATTGCTGGCGTATATAGGAGTGCCATTTGGTGCTGCCACGTCTATGCCGGAATGCCTGCCCGAATCCACTCCATTGATATAGCGGATGGTGCCAAACTCCGTTGTAATCCGTCCCACCGCAGGCTGAATGAATATTCCTTGCCAGAGTGGATTACTTTCACTGTGCGCTTTTGCTTGAGTTGTGTAAGCTCGATCCAACTCCCATAGCTTTTCATCACGTTTGGTACGCAGCTGCTCAGATACCTGCAGGTACTGTCGAGGAAAATCAACTGCGGTTACAGTTATTGGGATAGTTTTGGTGAAGAGTAATGTTTTAGGACTGCTAATCTTGATTTCTAGTTGGTAAGTTTCTGGTTCAGTGTGATAGCTTATAGGAATTAACGCTATCTGCCCACCCGCATAGGTATAAATTTTTGGTGGTTCTACCCACATATTGCTGGTCAAAGTAATATGATGGTCGCTTTGCAGAGGGGTGATGTACAGCGTGAGGTAATTGCCTTGGGGTACCACTGTAGACGATAATGAAATATTGAAAGTGGATGGTGATGATTGCTGATGCCATTCAGGGACAAGCCAAACTAAAAGCAGCAAGCACCCGATAACCAATCCACACTGCCAAAGATAACGCCGCCGCAAAATAATCACCACAGAAAGCCCTCCCCAGATTATATCTATGACCTTCTTTCTTTCCATAGACTTGGGTTCGTCTGCGGTTGTCATCAACATATTTTTCAGCATTTTGACATAGTGTAGGTATTATTGAAGGTGGTGAGTACATGGTAAGCCTGTTAAATTTGCTTCAAGCACAGTATGAGCGTGGAATAAGTGACTACTGGTTGCCACCGCTGGTCAAAGCCAAAGTGGAAGATAAAGGTCTGCATGGCAGAGTCCAGGATGGTGACTGTATGATTTTCGCTTGTCGTCGAGGTGAGCGGGAGATTCAGCTGATGGAAGCTTTTGTGCTTCCACATTTCGCATTCTTTGAACGTCGGTACTTGCCTAATTTGCGCTTCTTTCCCATGGTTGAGTATCATCCCAAATTTGCTGATTATCCACCGTTGTTTGCCAGTACGAAACTTGAATCCACTTTGGGAGAGGTACTTGCGTCTTATCGTTTAAAACAGCTGCGAATCGCTGAATCAGAGAAATTTCTTCATGTAACTTACTTTTTCAATGGCCGCAGACATGAACATTTTCCCGGAGAAGAACGATTGGTCATTCCTAGTATTCAACAAGATCAGCATCTGCACCCAGAGATGCGTTCATTGGAGTTGGCTGAAGCACTTATCAATCGTCTCCGGCAGCATCGATACAGTTTTGTCTTATTGAACTTTGCAGCAGGTGATATCTTTGGCCATATTCCTGATTTTTCTGCCCAGATAAAGTGCGTAGAATTTATTGATAAGGCTGTAGGACGGATCGCTGATTATGCAGCTGTGAATAACTACTATCTAATTCTCACAGCTGATCATGGCCTGCTTGAGCAAGCTTATCTTCCAAATGGCAGTGTGAATGTACAGCATACCACAGCACTGGTACCATTCTTGGTCGTGGAACCTGCAGGCAAGAAACCTGTAGCACTGCGGGAATGGGGCAGCTTGGCTGATGTAGCGCCATCTGTGATCCATCTCTTAGGTTTAGCTAAACCAACAGTCATGACAGGATATTCGTTAATTGTCTCAGAACAGACACGGGCAGAAGGTGTGATCATGATAATCCTTGACGGCTGGGGTGTGGGGCCAAAAGATATGCAAGTCAATCCTATTTATGCAGCGAATACACCACATTTGGAGCGCCTTTTTGCTCAGTTTCCACAGACAAAGCTGCATGCTTCTGGTGAACATGTTGGTTTACGCGCGGGCAGCAGCGGAAATTCTGAGTGTGGGCACCTCACTCTAGGAGCTGGTCGAGTGATTGTCCAAGATGAAGTACGAATCCCTCAGGAGTTAACCGCTGAAAAAATGCAGAAAAATCTAGCATTTTACCAGGCTATACGCTCACTAGAACCAGAACAAGCAGTCCATCTGTTATTCTTGCTCTCACCGCAGAGCTCCCATGGCAGTATCGATGAAGCGTTGGCTTTAGTAAAGATCCTCAAACAGTGGGACGTAAACCGGATCTATCTACATTGCATCACTGATGGGCGCAGCGCGCCTATGTATGGAGCAATCAAATTGCTGCCGCAATTGCAGAATGAACTTGAGAGTATTGGTGCCGGTGAAATTGTGACAGTCTGTGGCCGAGGATACGTTTTGGATCGCAGCGGACAATATGTTGAAAGAACTAAGGTGGCCTATGAGGCTCTTGTTGATGGTCAAGGAATAATTTGGGATTTATTTTCAGAATAGCAGGAAAAACAGAACAAATGTTCGAATATACCTCCTAAGAGCTTAAGGGGGTTGGTTTTATGCTGCGGTGGCGTATTTGTTGTGTACTCTTTGCTATTTGCTTGATTTCCATAGTGAGCGCACCTGGATATGCTGAGACTGGGGTTTTGCAGTTTGAGGTGCAGCCTAGAACTCAGATAGAATTGATGACTGACGGACAGCTGGATTTACTGCCAGGAATAGTCATGGAAAATGCTGTCATGTTGTTAATCAAAAGCAATGTGCCTTGGCAGATTAAGTTAGTTATTGAGTTGTCAGTACCCTGTGAGTTGTGGTATAGAATGCATGGTCATGTCAATTGGCAGCCATGGGATGAGCATATGGTAATCAGCTGCATGCAGATCGGAGTCATTCCTCTGGCGTTTGACCTTTGGTTGCCTGATACAGAAGCTGCTGTGATCGGTCGGATTGTAATTGAAATGTATAGTAGTGATTGCTTCACACATTCAGAATTATCTCATACCAGCTGGCAATACTATCTAAGACAAGCACGAGTTGAATCGCACTCAGAAGGGTTGTCATTGGAAAGGAAGGACTGTGGATGGATGCCAAACAATCATACTATGCATGGTTAAATAACCCCTATATTGATGATGCTACAAAAAAAGAATTATTGGCAATCCAAGATCAGGAACAAGAAATTTATAACCGTTTTTCTAAGCAGTTAGAATTCGGTACCGGAGGTTTGCGAGGTATAATTGGAGCAGGTACCAATCGGATGAACATCTACACTGTGCGATTGGCTACGCAAGCTTATGCGCAGTTTTTGTATCAGCACAATCTGCATCATAAAGGCGTTTTTCTTGCATGCGATTCCCGCCATATGTCGCAGGAGTTTGTTATGACAGCGGCCAGTGTTCTTGTGGGTAATGGTATTCCGGTTTATGTATTCAGAGAAATAACTCCTACACCACTGCTTTCGTTTGCTGTGCGAAACTTTCAAGCAGGGGGAGGTATTATGATCACAGCGAGCCATAATACCAAGGAATACAATGGTTATAAGGCATATAACCATGAAGGTGTCCAGCTATTACCCAAGGCAGCGGCTCAGGTAAGTGAACTGATGGCGCAGCTTACGTTTGCCGATGTAAAAATTGACGATGCTGCTCAAAACAGCAGTCTTTGGCGATGGGTTGGTGATGAAGTGTATCAAGCCTATTTTCAAGCATTGTCTCAGCTGGCACCACCATGTCCTGAGTTCGATACGAGTTTGCGTATCGTCTATACACCGCTGCATGGCACCGGGGCCAAGTTTGTTCCCTACGTCCTGCATCGAGCAGGTTTTCAGAATGTACAAGTGGTGACTGAGCAGATGTCTAGTGATGGAGACTTTCCGACAGTTACTTTACCTAACCCTGAGGAACATGATGCCTTTACTTTAGCATTCGCTTATGCCAAAGAGTATTTTCCTGATATTATTTTAGCAACTGATCCCGATGGTGACCGGGTAGGAGTTGCTGTCTACACTCCAAATCATTCGTGGCTGTTAACAGGTAATCAGGTTGGCGTTTTGTTAGCTGATTATTTGTTACACCGATTGTCACCAGAAGCCAGGAAGAATAAAGTGATTGTCAAAACAATTGTTTCGACTCCTATGATTAACAGTATCGCAGCGAAGTATGGGGTTGAGGTCATTGATACACTTACCGGGTTTAAGTACATTGGCACCAAGATTAATCAGCTGCGAGATCAAGGCAAGGAGTTTTTGTTTGGATTTGAAGAAAGCTGTGGATATTTAGCAGGCACTTTTGTTGGTGACAAAGATGCTATTATGACTAGCCTTTTGGTAGCTCAAATGGCAGCATATTACCGCAAACAGAATATGACTTTGTGGGATCGTCTAATTGAGTTGATGCATGAGTATGGCTATTACCGAGAAACATTACAGTCCTATTATTTCAGCAGTCAAAAAGAAGCGGAGCAAGCTGAAGCTTTTATTGAAGAACTCCGCCAGAATGGTTTGCGTGAAATTGCTGGCATCCCCATTAAGTGTTTCCGAGATTATCGGGAAAGTGTAGAAATCGATCTAGAAAGTCAGCGGCAATCTAGCTTAGATTTCCCAAAGGAAAATGTTTTACAATGGGAAACGATTGCTGGTGATCTGATTACTCTACGCCCGTCAGGTACCGAACCTAAAATGAAACTATATATTTCCATAGTTGCTGATCATATCGATGGCGCCGAAGGTAAGCTGGCTGCTTTGCTTCAGGCATGTGACCAATTAATTAACCAAGGTTTAAATGCTATGGCAGAAGTTGGATCATAGTCTGTACTAACTCCGCATCAATTTTGCCGGCACGAGCATACTCATGTAGAATTTTGCTAATTTCAGCGGGTGGTAAGGGTTTTCGATATGGGCGCTCCTCTTGGAGTGCCTGTGTTATATCAGCGATTGCCATAATGCGTGCACCCACATCGAGTTCAGTACTAGTTAAACCAAATGGATAACCTGAGCCATCCAAGTATTCATGGTGAAATCCTGCCCAATTGCGGATTTTTTCGGCTTGTGGTCCGAGACTATTCAGCAGATGGTAGGTATAGTAGGGGTGCTGCTGCATGATCTGTCTTTGCTCCATCGTCAACTGTCCTGGAGACTCGAGAATTTCATCGGGAATAGCTAACTTACCTAGATCATGCAACCAGGCAGCGATGCGGATCAACCGCACATCATCAGCGCCAAAACCAATAGTCTTAGCTAGGTTAACAGCTAACTCGCCTACACCCTGTGAATGTCTGGATGTGAAGGGACTTTTAGCATCAATCACACGGGAGTAAAGCTGGGCTAAACTTTCCAGTTGCTCTATGGACAAAGAATTCGTCTGGTGGCCAGTATATTGTGACAAGTGCTGCTGATAGTATCCGGAAGCTAAATCAAACCAAAAACTTGGTTTCACAGACAATTCCTTAACAATCTTCACAAGTTGTGGGTCAAACAGAGTCCCGCTGAGGGAAGTGATGATGTTTAATATCTCTTCGGCTTGGTTAAGAATATACCGTTTCTTATCAATCAAAATCTCGATCCGATCTGCCAGATGAATGATTCGGCTTAGCAGTGGAGGTTGTTTGGTATAAGGATCATGGTGTCTTAAAATAATCGAGCTATATGCTGAAAATAAATCACAGCTGCCCAATAATTCGGCACCCCGAAGGCAATGGGGAGTAACTTGATCATCTTGGACATTTAGATCAGCAAGCTGCAGTTTTTCGCGGCTGCTGGATACACCTACATCGTGGAGTAAAGCGGCGAGGAGCAGTTTTTCTTTCGTTACGTAAGGTAAGTGCATATGTTCAGCAATCCGCAAGGCAATATAAGCAACCCGCTGACCGTGATGAGCGACTGATAACTCACTGAGATCACAAGCCGATGTAAACGCAGTGATAACTGCAAAAACATTAACCTCAAATGCAAGTGCCACGATGGACCACCTCTTGCTGTCGATCATAGCTAATAGTATTGTATATTATTAGTATAACATGGATAATTGCATGAATAAATACAAAACATGATCTGGGGCAGGAATTAGCTGGTAAAGCGAGAACTAGAATGTCCGTGGAATTAAACTCTAGAGGTGATGGTGTGCGTTGGCGTTTATACTGGGAATTACTGACTGCATGGTTTAAGGTTGGCCTGTTTACTTTTGGTGGTGGTTATGCTATGCTGCCACTGATTGAAAAGGAGGTCATCGATCGTAAAGGCTGGGCGACTCATGAGGAGATACTCGATATATTTGCCCTCGCTCAATCTTTGCCGGGGGCAATTGCTATTAATACGGCGATATTTTTAGGGCAGCGTTTAGCGGGAATCGCGGGTGCGATTGCTGCTGCCATCGGTGTAGTACTACCTTCGTTATTGGTGATCTTGGTGATAGCCATTTATTTTACCGCATTCCAAACTAATCCTCAAATAATGGCCGCTTTTTCAGGTATCAGAGCAGCGGTGGCAGGTTTAGTAGCCGCAGCAGCTGTTCGCATTAGTGTTTCCAGCTGCCGGAGTATTTTTGCTTTTATTCTAGCTGGCATTTCTTTGGTACTTAACCTGAGGACAAGTATTCATGCGGGATGGATCATTCTGGGTGGAGCGTTAATTGGCTTAATATATTATTATTTGTGGCCAGTTTGGACAAAGAAGCATAATACAGGTGGGAAAAGACGATGACGTATTTACAGCTATTGCTTAGGTTTTTTCGAGTTGGTTTGTTTACCATCGGTGGTGGATACGCAATGCTGCCGCTCATGCAGCATGAAATTGAGGTTAATCAATGGATTACCAATCAGGAGTTTATTGACATCATTGCCATAGCAGAAATGACTCCTGGTCCGATTGCCATTAATGCAGCAACATTTATTGGCTACCGAGTTGGGGGAGTCTTGGGTTCGGTTGCTGCTACAACTGGGATTGTTTTGCCCTCGTTAATACTAATTATCCTGTTATCACGTTTACTGAGGCGGTATCAAGAACATCGATTAATTAAGAGCGTTCTTTCAGGGATTCGACCAGTGGTCGCTGGTTTGATTCTATCAGCAGCCTGGTTTATCGTGGCCGCACTGTTCTTTCCTAGTGGCTTAGAAGCTGTTACACCTGCTACCTTTGATTATGTCAGCGTGTTCTTGGCTTTTCTGGCTTTTGTAGCTGTATATAAATTTAAGATTGATCCAATTAAGGTGATTATCGCTGCTGGGGTGGTTGGGTTAGTTGTTTTTTAAAAATTATTAGTAAAATAACCATTAATTGAGTTGCACTTCTATCTCGAAAGGTGTATACTATGAGTACCAAGTGACTGGGTGGTCACATGGTGAGGAGGTGGATTCGGTGCCAAAACCAACATTCTTTAATCTGCCTGAAAGTAAACAACAAGCTATTATTACCGCAGCGATTGAAGAGTTTGCTGCACAGCCGTACGAGTTGGCTTCAGTGAGTAAAATAGTTAGTAAGGCAAACATTGCAAAGGGCAGTATGTACCAATATTTTGAAAACAAGCGGGAGTTGTACTTATATGTTTTAGATTTGGCGTATGCCAAAAAGAAACAGTTTCTTCAGACTGTATTTACTGACCGTAATGATTTTTTTACTACCCTAAAGCAGTATTATAAACGGTCGTACATGTTTGCCTGTGCATATCCAATGGAGCATCAAATTATCACCAACTATTGGGAGCGTTATTGTGAAGAAGAATTTGATCAACAGATTAAAGCCAGCCGGGAGCTGCGAGCCGCTGATTTTTTGCGGTTGATGGCGGAAGCCGCGAAGGATGGCCAAATCAATCCGCATTTGGATCAAGATGCGGTATTTTTTGTGTATCATTCAGTTGGTAAAGAACTGATTGACAACTTTACTGGCATTCCTGAGACTGACTATGAACAACATCTCAGATTCATTGAGAATGTGTTGGATGTTTTAGCTGAAGGTTTAAGGAAAAGAAGGGAGGACGAAATATGCGGATGATCAAGCCGTTGATTTTTGTTCTGATCATGATTGTGTGTATCACTACTAATGTGTTTGCTGGCGTAAGCGACGAGACGATTGTTATTGCTATTCCCACTGACCCTGATAGCTTTGATCCTACAAAGTCGGTTGCTGCAGCCACTGCTGAGGTGGCTTTTAACATTTATGAAGGATTGGTAAAAAGCACGCCAGATGGGCGTGTAACTGGCGCCTTAGCAAGTCACTGGGACATTGATGAGAGTCAGACAAAATACACATTTTACTTGCGCGAAGCCTATTTTCATAATGGTAAGCTGGTTACAGCAGAGGATGTGATCAATGCTTTAAATCGGGCGCGGGATCCACAAATTGGCCAGCGTGCTAGTAATTACCAAGCAATTGATCAGATTTATTCCGAAGGTGAGGACCGAGTAGTCATCAAGCTTAAGGAACCATATGCACCACTGCTTTACGAACTGACTGAGATGGCCGCAGCAATTTATCCTAAAGACGCAGAAGGTTTGGCCAATCAACCGATTGGAACAGGACCATACAAGTTAGTGGAGTGGCGTCCCAATCAGTACATTAAGTTGACCCGTTTCGATCAGTATTGGCAAACGGAGCTGCCTTATTTTCGAGAAGTGGTCTTTCGTATCATGCCTGATTATAACAGTGCTGTGATTAGTTTAAAAACCGGGAATGTCGACCTCATTCCCCGCTTAGAGGGGATGTATTTACATCAAGTGGAAGGAGATCGGAATTTGCGGATAATTGCTGCGCCTATGAACTTGGTACAGTTGCTGGCTATCAATAACGCTCATCCTGCATTGCAGGATCTACGGGTAAGGCAAGCGATAGCTCATGCCATTAACCGAGAAGAGATCATTCTTGGTGCAGCTTGGGGTCAGGCAGAACCTTTGTACAGTGGCATCAGCCCTGCTATGCCAGAATTCTATAATGATCAACTGCAAGATGCGCTGCCTTACAATCCCGAACGGGCAAAAGCACTACTGAAAGCCGCTGGTTATTCTCAGCTGCAGCTGACTATGGCTTTACCATCTGCTTACCCGCTCCATGTGCAAGCAGGAGAGATCATTGCTGATCAGCTGCGCCGCGTGGGAATTCAGGTAAACATTCAGTTAGTAGAATGGGGTACTTGGTTAGAACAAGTGTATACCCAGCGTAACTATGATCTTACTGTAGTGGGGTTAACGGGCAAGCTAGATCCCCACACAATTCTTAGCCGATACGTCAGCACAGAACCGAAGAATTTTACTAATTTCAACTGTCCTGAGTTTGATGCATTGATCCAAGCTGGTGTAACTACCTCAGGTGCGGAACGACAGGCAATCTATCGTGAAGCCCAAGCATATTTGACAAACCAGGTTGCTGGTGTGTTTATTATGGATCCATTCCAGTTGGCTGTAATGCGCAAAGATATTCAAGGTTGGCAGAGTTACCCGGTATATGTTGTTGATGTAGCGGCACTGTATCGTTAAATCTTATAGGGAGGAATTGGTTTGCAGTATGTGATCCGCAAAGTATTAAGTTTTATAGTCACCCTTGTGCTGATCAGTGTCATAACCTTCATCAGTGTCAATGTCCTCCCTGGTGACCCAGCATTGTTAATCGTAGGCACCGAGGGTGATCCAGCCAGGCTGGAGATAGTTCGCCAGCAGTTAGGGCTTGATCGACCCTTGGCTGTCCGTTATCTTCAGTGGTTATCCGGTGTCATTCATGGCGATTTTGGCCAGTCCATTCGTTATAGTCAAGATATCGCTGCTTTAATTAAAGGAGCGCTGCCAGCTACTCTATCTTTAGCCTTCATGGGAGTTGGATTAGCGGTAATCTGCAGCATTCCCTTGGGTGTTTTCTGCGCAGTCAAACAGCGTGGTATTCTTGCCAAGGTGATGCTGCTGATTTCGCAAGCAGGGATGGCAGTTCCTGCTTTTTGGCTTGGATTAGTCTTGATTAATGTGTTTGCCCTCAAGTTAGGTTGGCTACCCCCAACGGGATTTGATTCTCCATTGAGTCTGATTCTGCCAGTGATGGCCTTAGCATTGCCGCGCGCAGCAATTCTGACACGTGTAGTGCGCGAATGTATGCTAGAAGCCATGCAACAGGATTACTTACGCACAGCGCGAAGCAAAGGCTTATCAGAACGAGTGGTCATGTATAAGCATGCCTTAAAAAATGCGGCGGTGAGCATTATGTCAGTCGCAGGCGTACATCTGACTCAGTTATTAGGAGGTACGATTGTGATTGAACAAGTGTTCAGCCTTCCTGGTTTGGGACAGTTGTTATTAGCAGCTGTACTGCAGCGAGATTTGCCGCTAGTTCAAGGTCTTGTTGTAGTTACTGCAGCATTAGTTCTTTTTGTCAATTTGCTTTTAGATTTGGCACTAGCATTAGTAGATCCGAGGGTGCGTTATGAGTAGGAGGGTAAATGTGCGTAAAATTAACCTGTCATTAATGATTGGTTGCTGCTTAGTGCTGGTTGTAGTGATACCAACATTAATCAGTTATTTTTACACCCCATATGATCCAACCGTGATGAAGATTACTGCTCGTTTTCAAGCCCCGTCGTTGAATCATTGGCTGGGAACCGATCAATATGGCCGTGATTTGCTCAGCCGCATCTTGGTCGGCGGGCAAACATCATTGTCGATTGCTGCTGTGGCAGTGGTTATTGGATTAATTATCGGTGTCTCATTAGGAGCACTCGCTGGTTATTTTGGGAAGTGGTGGGATGAAGTTTTAATGCGCATTGCTGAAGTGCTGTACTCCTTTCCTAGTATTCTGCTTGCTTTACTAGCCGTCACTATTTTTGGAGCTGGTAAAAGAACAATCATGGCAGCGATAACTATAGCCAACATACCGACCTTTATGAAAATTACTCGAGCAAATTTTCTTAAGCTGCGTCAATATGCATTTGTTGAGGCTGCACGTTCAGTGGGAGCATCGGATCTGCGAATAATGATTTACCATATATTGCCAAATAGCCTAAGACCAATTCTGGTACAGGCTTCAGCTAGTTTTGGCAGCGCTATTTTAGCTGAAGCTTCATTAAGTTATTTAGGGGTTGGAGTCCAACCGCCAGAACCAAGTTGGGGCTGGATGTTAAAAGAAGCCCAATCTTTTGCAGGTTTGGCGCCTTGGACAGTAATTTACCCTGGGATTGCGATTGTTTTAATCGTCCTTGGTATGAACTTGATCACAGATGGGTTGAGGACGAAAGGAGAGATGCAATTTTGAACTGGTTTCAATCTTACCCCATGCTTAATGACCTGCTGATATTTGCAGCTATGGTAGGGCTCAGTGTTCTGTTGTACTACCTTACCAAACGTTATGTCATGCGCTTGATTCGGTTATTGTTTCAGCATACACCTTTTGACTGGGATGAACGCTTATATGAATATGGTGTTTTTAATGATCTGCCACTTTTGGTTCCTGCCCTAATACTGTATCAAGGGCTGATCTATATACCGTCGGTAACACTTGTAGGGCAGAGATTTATCCGCATGTGGGTTATTGTCATTCTTGTTAAGTTTATAGACAAGTTTCTCACAGGAGTGCTGTCTATCTATAATTCATATGAAATCTCTCGCAAGCGGCCACTGAAAACTTATGTTCAAGTTGCAAAACTTTTTGTCTTTATTGCTGCGGGTATACTAATTGTCAGTATTCTCATTGGCCAGTCGCCGTGGATTCTTTTGAGTGGCTTAGGTGCAGTTACTGCTGTTTTAATGTTAATGTTTCAGGACACAATCTTAGGTTTTATTGCTGGTATCCGAATCAACAGTAATGATTTGATCCGTGTTGGTGATTGGATAGAAGCACCAGAGTTTAATGCTGATGGTTTTGTGATTGAAATTGCTTTACATACTGTGCGGGTTCAAAATTGGGATAAGACGATTACTTATATTCCCATTCATAAATTGATTGCTAGTTCATTTAAAAACTGGCGGGGAATGTATGAATCGGGTGGTCGCAGAATCAAACGCTCCATTTTGATTGACCAAACAAGTGTTAAGTTCTGCACACCAGAGATGATCGAGAAGTTCCGGAAGATTCACTTGCTCAAGGATTATATTGAGCACAAGCAAGATGATATTGCCCGCTACAATGCGGAACATAACATTGACGACAGTGTAGTAGTCAACGGGCGACGAATGACAAATCTGGGCACTTTCAGGGCTTATTTGAGCGCTTACCTGTGCAACCATCCCGGAATCAATCAAAACTTAATTTGCTTGGTACGACAGCTACAGCCAACACGTGAAGGCATTCCAATAGAGATTTATGTTTTTACCAAAGATACACGTTGGGATGTCTATGAAGGTGTTCAAGCGGACATTTTTGATCATATTCTAGCTATAATACCAGAGTTTGAGCTGCGCATTGCTCAAGATCCTACTGGTGAAGATCTGCGGCAGCTAGCTAATAAAGACAGTTAACAGGGAGAGAAATGTCTATGAAGTACGACTTTAACACAGTGATCGATCGGTGGGGCACTGATTGTGAAAAGTGGGACAATCTTGGAGAAGTGTTTGGTCGGGATGATCTTTTACCAATGTGGGTGGCTGACATGGACTTCCCTTCACCGCCACAAGTGGTAGAAGCACTTGTACGACGGGCTCAACATCCGGTTTATGGTTACACATATCGCTCTGATGCGTTTTATGAAGCATTTATTGGTTGGTTAGCCCAACGGCATGGCTGGAACGTGAACCGCGATTGGCTGAGTGATGCACCAGGGGTCATTCCAGGGATAGTTTTGTGTGTAGAGGCGTTTACAGAACCTGGGGATCAAATTTTAATTCAAACGCCAGTTTATCGTCCATTTTTTCAAGTCGTCCAGCGCACTGGACGGCAGTTGGTTGAGAGTCCGCTAGTCCTGGATACTGGGCGTTATGTCATGGATTTTACCGATGTGCGGGCCAAGTTTGCGCAAGGAGTAAAAATGATGATCTTGTGTAGTCCGCATAATCCGGTAGGAAGGGTTTGGACTGAAAATGAACTGCGCTGTCTAGGTGAGCTATGCCTAGAGTATAATGTAAAAATAGTGGTTGATGAAATTTGGTCTGATTTAGTCTTTCGGCCACATAAACATTACTCGTTGGCGGCTCTTTCACCGCAGTTGGCTGCCCAAACTATAACCTGTATGGCGCCGAGCAAGACATTTAATATTGCTGGGTTAAATACTGCTGTAATCATAATTCCAAACGCACAGTGGAAACAGCAGTATGATTCAGCAATTCGACGCGCTCATCTCAGTTCTGGAAATGTTTTTGGGATCACTGCTTTTACTGCGGCCTATACCAACGGAGCTGAATGGTTGGATCAGCTGCTGCAGGTTTTACAGCAAAATCGTGATTTAGCAGTGGCAGAGCTAAACGATTATTTTGGGACTCAGGTTTATCCACCAGAAGGTACTTATCTTTTATGGTTAGATTTTCGCAGTATTTGTCCGGATCCAGAGCTGCTTATGCATGCCTTGATCAATTATGGTAAAGTAGGGCTGAGCAATGGTCTAGCATTTGGTAATAATGGGCGAGGATTTTTCCGCCTGAACTTTGGTTGCCCTCAAACCGTACTAATGGATGGTCTAACCAGGATTAAGCGTACACTAGAACATCTAAAAAACCGAACATAATTGATCGAAGAGTGTCTAATAAACAAGAAAACACGAACAATCCAAGAAAAGAAGTTGACTGTCATTCGGATCTTTGGTACACTAATTGTAGATATATATGAAGGAAACGGGAAAGAGGATCTAGGGCAGTCACTGACCGAGCGATCCTAGTATACTGAATGGTATACTACACCGAAGGGATAAAAGCCCAGGCGGGTAGGTTTCTTTACGGCCTACCTTCCTGGGTTTAGTGTTTTAAGGAGGAATGAAGTGTGGAAAAGGCATTAGTAGGAGTTATCATGGGCAGTGTCTCGGATTGGGAGATAATGCAGCATTGTTGCCGGACACTTTCTGAACTTGGAATACCGTATGAAAAAAGAGCACTTTCTGCTCATCGCACTCCTGATGAGACATTAAACTATGCAGCTAGTGCTGCAGAGCGTGGTCTTGAGGTGATTATCGCTGGGGCAGGTGGCGCAGCGCATCTACCGGGAGTTATTGCAGCTAAAACTCTACTGCCAGTGATCGGGGTTCCCATTAAGACTTCGACTTTAGATGGTTTAGATTCATTATTGTCGATTGTACAGATGCCTGCAGAAGTGCCAGTAGCCACTGTGGCGATTGGTAAAGCAGGTGCAATCAATGCTGCAGTCCTGGCTGCGCGGATTTTGGCTCGGAAGTATCCTGAAATTCAAGGCCGCCTTAACCAGCGTCTTGCTGCAATACGGGAAGCTGTAATAGCAAAATCGTACTTAGAAGATGTGGAGGGATGTTAACATGGATTACCGTGAACCAACTGCCAAACAGATTGCCGAACAAAAGCTGTATCGTGATTTAGGTTTAAGTGATGCTGAATATGGCTTAATCCAGGAGTATCTGGGAAGATTGCCCAACTATACGGAAGTTGGATTATATAGTGTAATGTGGTCAGAGCATTGTAGTTATAAGCATTCCAAACCACTTCTGAAACGTTTCCCAGTCAAGGCAGATCATGTCTTGCAGGGTCCTGGTGAAGGCGCAGGCATTGTGGATATTGGTGATGGTTATGGGGTGTGTTTTAAGATTGAGTCACACAATCATCCCTCTGCCGTAGAACCATATCAAGGTGCAGCCACCGGTGTAGGCGGTATTTTACGGGATATTTATTCAATGGGTGCAAAGCCAATTGCTATATTGGACTCACTCCGTTATGGTGATTTATCCAATCCTAAAGTGCGAGAATTGTTTAAAGGAGCAATCGCCGGGATGGCTGACTATGGTAATGGTGTCGATGTTCCGACGGTTGGAGGAGAAATATACTTCGACTCAAGCTATACACATAATCCGCTGGTGAATGCTATGTGCGTCGGTGTAGTACGTCATGAGGACATTCAACGTGGTGTTGCTTACGGGGAAGGAAATGTCGTTCTTTATGTTGGTGCTGACACTGGCAGAGACGGAATTCATGGTGCTACTTTTGCTTCTGCAGAGTTGAGTGCCGATGCAGAAGAAAAACGTTCATCCGTGCCCATAGGCAATCCACAGATAGGAAAACAGCTCATGGATGCTTGCTTAGAGATGATTAAGCTGCCATCATTGATAGGCATCCAAGATATGGGTGCTGCTGGTTTAATTTCCTCTAGTTCGGAAATGGCTGCTAAGGGTCAAAGTGGCATAGAACTTAACCTTGATTTAGTCCCCCAACGTGAAGAGGGAATGACCGCCTACGAGATGATGCTGTCTGAATCGCAGGAGCGGATGTTGTTGGTAGTGGAAAAAGGCCATGAAGCTGAGTTCATCGCGGTGGGAGAAAAGTATGGAATTCATTGTGTGCCGATCGGTCATGTGACAAGTGACGGACGTCTGCGGCTCTGGCACCATGGTGAATTGGTCGCTGATGTCCCTGTAGACAGCCTTGCCACTAAGGCGCCGGTAAACCATGTGCCCTCACGCCAGCCGGAGGTGTTTGAGATCAATCAAAAGCTTGTAGTAACTGACATTACCATTGAAGATCCGCAGGCAACTTTACAACAATTATTAAGTACCCCAACTCTTGCCAGTAAAGAATGGGTGTATCAGCAATTCAACCAGAACAACACAGTCTTGGTGGGTGCAGGTTCTGATGCGGCAGTAGTTAAGTTAGAAGATACTGATAAAGCACTTGCCATGACCACAGATTGCAACGCTGATTACATCTATCTTGATCCAAAAATGGGATCAGCAATAGCTGTAGCAGAAGCAGCCCGGAATATTGTTTGTTCAGGTGGTAAGCCACTGGCTATAACTGATAATCTAAACTTTGGTTCGCCAGAAAACCCTGAAGTCTTTTGGCAGCTGGAACAAGCAGTTGATGGCATTAGTGAAGCCTGCCGCATGTTTAATCTTCCTGTAATCTCTGGGAATGTAAGCCTTTATAATGAAACCAATAAAGAACCGATTTTACCAACACCAATTATTGGCATGGTTGGCTTAATAGAAAATACTGCGTATGTTACTACACACAGTTTTAAACAAGCTGGTGATGTAATTGTTCTACTGGGCAAGACCAAAGCAGAGCTGGGCGGCACTCAGCTGCAAAAACTTATTGAAGGTCAGATCCGAGGACGTATCCCTCAACTTGATCTCAAGTATGAGCAGCAGCTGCAGCAGGCTGTAACCCAGGCCATTCGCCAAGGTTTGATCCAGTCAGCCCATGATGTTGCCGATGGAGGTTTGGCTGTAGCTTTAGCTGAGTGCGCTTTTGGTACGGGATTAGGTCTGGCAATTGACATGTCAGCTGATTTACCTTTGAGCGCAATCCTTTTTGGAGAGTCTCAATCACGCGTTATTCTCAGTGTCAAGCCAGAACATTTGTCTGCATTAACTCAGTTGGTCAATGATCTGGCTGTTGATATGCAGATTATTGGAACAGTAACCGCTGTACCAGATTACAAGTTCGCGTATAATGAACTAATGGTAATTGATTGTCCACTTGCTTCTTTAGAAAAAGCTTGGAAGGATGGTATCCCATGCTTAATGCAGAGCTGATTACCCGCCAGCTCCGCGAAGCTTGTGGCATATTCGGTATCTTTGAACATCAGGCTGCTGGTGAGCTTGTCTACTATGGTCTTCATTCTTTACAGCATCGAGGACAAGAAAGTGCGGGAATCGTGGCTGTCAATCAAGGTAAATTTGTGCAGCATCGGGGTTTAGGATTGGTTACAGAGGTATTTGCTAATAAAGATATGTTACGGACATTGAGTGGTACCGCGATTGGTCATGTTCGTTATGCATTGGCTGGAGCTGGTGAGATTAATGAAGCCCAACCACTGCTGTTTCGGTATCGGCAGGGTACCATTGCTTTGGCTCATAATGGCCTTTTGACCAATGCTATTCAGCTGCGTAATCAGCTTGAACGGCAGGGTTCGATTTTCCAGACCAATAGTGATATTGAGGTTATCGCTCACTTAATTGCTCGTTCTTCTGCAAACAGTGTGGAAGAAGCTTTGTTAGATGCTCTTCAGATGGTTGATGGTGCCTATGCGTTGGTACTGCTGACAGAAGACAAAATCATTGCATGTCTTGACCCCCACGGATTGCGGCCGCTGTCGATTGGGAAAATTGATGAAAGTTTCTGTGTGGCATCTGAAACCTGTGCTTTTGATTTGATCCAAGCTGAGTTTATTAGACATGTCCAGCCAGGAGAGATGGTTATAATTGACCGCAAGGGCTTAAGGTCAGTCCAGATTAGCCCTCCGAAGCCAGCTTTGTGCGCTTTTGAATACATCTACTTTGCTCGCCCTGATAGTTATCTAGGTCAGCGCAGTGTGCATCAGGTACGCAAGCAACTAGGCAGACAGCTGGCACTAGAGCAACCGGCCGCAGCTGATTTGGTTCTGGGAGTTCCTGATTCCAGTTTGCCAGCAGCTATGGGTTATGCAGAAGGCGCAAAGATTCCATTTGAGTTTGGACTAATCAAAAATCGTTATGTGGGAAGAACTTTTATTGGCCCAAAACAGGAGCTGCGCAATCAAGGAGTGCGGATGAAGCTTAGTGTGGTAGAGGAAATTGTCGCTGGTAAGTCAGTGGTCATAGTAGATGATTCACTTGTGAGGGGAACCACTAGCAGTCGTATTGTTCGACTCTTGAGGGATGCAGGTGTACGGGAGGTCCACGTACGGATCAGCGCACCTCCAGTAATATATCCATGTTTTTACGGTATAGATATCCGCACTCAAAAAGAACTGATCATGACCCAAAAGACAATTGAGCAGATCCGGGAGTACATCAATGCTGACTCGCTCAAGTTTATTAGCGTGCCAGGAATGATCAGCTGTATCAGCGGAAATGTGGAACAGCATGGTCTATGTCTTGCATGCTTTACTGGTGAGTATCCAACGAAAACAAATAGCGATGTGCATGAGGTGATATCATGAGTGAAGCCTACAAGCAGGCAGGAGTTGATCTACACGCTGGTTATGAAGTTGTTGCTAGAATAAAGCAGCATGCTGCGCGTACCCTGCGGTCTGAGGTAATGGGTGGCCTTGGTGGTTTTGGCGGTTTATTTGCCTTGCCAGTGGAACGTTATCATCAGCCAATCCTGGTTTCTGGCACAGATGGAGTTGGTACCAAACTGAAACTTGCCTTTGCGTTGAATAAACATGACACAGTGGGTATTGATCTAGTAGCCATGTGTGCCAATGATGTAGTTGCTCAGGGTGCAGAACCTCTATTCTTCCTTGATTACTTTGCTACAGGGAAGGTAGTCCCTGAAGTTGTCGCTCAGGTAGTTAAAGGTATTGCTGATGGATGTCTGGAAGCAGGATGTGCTTTGATTGGCGGAGAAACTGCAGAAATGCCAGATTTTTACCCACCCGGTGAGTATGATTTAGCTGGTTTTTGTGTTGGTATTGTTGAAAAAGACCATCTAATTACTGGTGAACATATTCAACCTGGAGATGTGATTTTAGGCCTACCAAGCAGTGGGCTCCATAGTAATGGCTTTTCTTTGGCACGCAAAGTGGTGGATATTACGGAAGAGTTTATGCAGAAGCCCTTAGGTTTGTGGTTGCTGACACCTACACGAATTTATGTCAAGCCTGTACTCAGCTTAATGCGTACTGTCAAGGTTCAAGGGATTGCCCATATCACAGGTGGTGGTTTCATAGAAAACATTCCGCGTATTCTGCCTTCAGGTTGTGACGCGGAAATCCATTTGGGCAGCTGGCCTATACATCCACTCTTTAATGTAATACAAACTCAAGGTGCCATACCGGAATCAGAGATGTACAATGTTTTCAATATGGGCATTGGTATGGTGATCGTGATAAGAGAAGAAGAAGCAGCACAGGCAGTATCGCATTTGCAGGCTTTAGGAGAACAGGTATACCGGATCGGCACTATTGTTCCAGGTTCGCAGCAAGTAGTTTTCAAGGGGTGAGAACGTTGATCAAGATAGCCGTTTTTGCTTCTGGTACTGGTTCAAATTATGAAGCGATTGAGCGTTATGTGCAGAGTAATCCCCAATTGGGCCTGGAAGTTGCATTAGTTATAACAGATCAGCCGCATGCTGGGGTGCTTGAGCGGGCAGCCAATTGGAAGACACCTGCAGTGGTTGTTGATAGAAAAGCATTTGACACAAAAACAGATTTTGAAATGGAAATTCTAAGACAACTACAACTTTATAAAATCGACTTTGTGGCATTGGCTGGGTATATGCGGATCGTTGGCCCCACTTTGCTTCAACATTATTATGGAAAAATAATCAATCTCCATCCTTCGCTACTTCCGGCATTTCGGGGAAAGGATGCTGTTGGACAGGCACTGGAAGCAGGGGTGCGCGTTACTGGGGTGACTGTGCACTTTGTGGATGCAGGGATGGATACCGGTCCTATTATTGCTCAGCAGGCAGTTTCCATTGAGCGTAATGATACCCATGCCAGCCTAACTCAAAAGATACATATGATAGAGCATCAGCTCTATCCAAAAATAGTCTGTGCCTGTGCTTTAGGGTGGATTTATCTAAATGGCCGGCAAGTCTGTTGGTATGAAGAAACTGAACAACTGGGAGTGAAATAGATGCGGGTATTAGTTATCGGTAGTGGTGGACGTGAACATGCCCTATGCTGGAAACTACGACAGCAGCACCCAGAGATTGAGTTATATTGCGCTCCAGGCAACGGTGGCATCAGTGAATATGCAATGATTGTACCTATTACAGTGGATGCTATTGATCAACTCGTCGGTTTTGCTCAAGATCAGCATATAGACCTTACAGTTGTCGGTCCAGAACTACCGCTATCATTGGGGATAGTCGATAGTTTTCAAGCGGCTGGGTTGGCGATCTTCGGGCCCACGCGATTGGCTGCCGAGATTGAAAGCAGTAAAGCGTTTGCTAAGGATTTTATGCAGCGTAACAGCATTCCTACTGCAGATTTCCGAATTTTTAATGATGCAGCAGCTGCGGTGCAGTATATAGCTACATGCACTCTGCCAGTTGTCGTCAAAGCTGATGGTTTGGCTGCTGGCAAGGGAGTAGTAGTGTGCCATGATCGGGTGCAAGCGCAGCAAGCTGTGATTGAGTGCATGCAAAAACACAAAAAAGTGGTCATCGAAGAGTTCTTGGAGGGTGAAGAGTTCTCGTTAATGGCCTTTGTCGATGGAACAGCCGTTTTGCCCTTGATTGCTGCACAGGATCACAAGGCCGTTTACGATGGTGATCAAGGCCCAAATACTGGTGGAATGGGTGCTTATGCACCATTACCGCATTTTAGTGCGAGTGTAATAGACTATGCAGTAGAAAATATTTTGCAGCCTACTGCCATAGCATTATGTAAAGAAGGACGGCCTTTTACAGGCATCTTATACGCAGGTTTAATGTTAACCAGCAGTGGAGTAAAGGTTATCGAATTCAACGCTCGTTTTGGTGATCCGGAAACCCAGGTTATCTTACCTTGCCTTGAGTCGGATTTGCTTTCTTTGTTTCAGGCCTGCGTTGAACATCGTCTTGTGGATGTAGGTGAATTGATATGGAATCAACAGGTGGCTGTCGGAGTGGTATTGGCAGCGCAGGGTTATCCTGGTGCTTATGCAACAGGCCAGGTGATAGGTGGAATTGAAAATGCTATTAAGCAAGGTGCGTTAGTCTTTCATGCAGGGACCAAGAAGATTGATAACCAGTTTGTCTCGGCTGGTGGCAGAGTATTAAATATAGTTGGTACTGGTCCGGACCTGATAACTGCACGCAACTGCGTGTATGAAGCTGTAGCTGCTGTTCAGTTTGAGGGAATGCATTACCGCAGGGATATTGCCGCCAAGGCATTGGCAAAAATGGTTCAGAAAGATATTGCTAATTGATTACTCTGCCAAGATCCAATATAATGGATAGCGACTACTATACACGAAAGGAGGTCTGCCATGCTGATTCGTTTAGCGTTGTTTAGATCAAACACATTAACAGCTCATGATGGTATTGGCCTGCCTTTGAGGGTGATTCTTGTCTAAGTATAAGAAGCAAAGGAGTGTCAATGCCACATGTTTTACTTAAAAAAGGGGGACATTGACACTTATGTACCGTAATGCTGCTGATATCTTACCTCCGGATCTTTTGGCAGAAATTCAGAAATATGTACAGGGCAAAGAGATCTATATCCCCAAACATGAGAGTAATTATTTAGGTTGGGGTGAGCGCAACGGAGCTAGACATCAAATTAGACAACGAAATCAGGAGATTCGTGAAAAATACCGCAGTGGTGTGCCCATTGAAATTCTGATGGAAAGCTATTATTTGAGTTATGATTCGATTCGCCGTATTATCAGAGGTCAAACATAACAAGAATGATTCCGATTCATCTTTGACCTAGATTGACCCTGGATATCTTGATACACTGGTATCAGGGAGCAGGGCGAGACTAACTCCCTAGAAAGGAGTGATGTCAATGATCACTACGAGGTGGCTTAGAAGTTAGACCAGAGGGATTTGGTCTAACAAAGGCGGTCCTACCTGGAGGACTGCCTTTTTTTATTGCGCAGGAAAGTGTCAACAACGACTTGAATATAGAGAATAGGAAAAGTTTTCTAGAAGGAGGGGGAGTGATGGCTGGTAAATACGACTATTCACAACGGTATCTCAATGCGTTTGTAGAAATTGAACAAGCATTACAAAAGATAGTCGGGAATACTCGTTATAAACCGTTCTATCAATTGGTTGATGCAGCAGCCAATATTGATCCCTTTGTCCGGGAAATTGCCATAGAACTGAAAGAATATGGTGATTTGCGCAATGCCATCGTACATGAAAGGATCAATGAACAGCCAATCGCAGAACCCCATCCAGAGGTAGTCACTAGATTAGAACGCATTCGTGATCTTTTGAACACTCCACCTACTGTCGCTGATGGGTTCTTGCGTCCTGTAGTCACTTGTGAGCTTAATGACTATCTGGAAGTGGCTTTAACTAAGATGTTGGACAACTCATTTTCAAAACTCCCGGTATATCAAGGTAAGCGTTTTGTAGGGCTGATTACTGCTGAAGCTGTGACATACTGGTTGGCGGATCGGAGCAAACATGGCACAATTTCAAGCAAAGAACGTGTGGCAGCTGTAATGCGCTATCTACCTCGAACAGACAGTTACCGGTTTGTTGATCAGAACTGTTCGTTACTGGATGTTTTACGGATCTTTGATGATTACAGTCACTCAGGCCGGAGAATTCAAGCCATACTGATTAGTGATGATGGCTCTGAGTCTGGGAAACTTTTAGGAATTATTACTATATTTGATTTGCCACGTATCTATCATATTATTGAGGGAAAATGAGAGCCACTGTTAAGTGGCTCATTTAATACCTATGTTTTTCATGCGTGGATCGAGCATGTCCCTTAGTCCATCACCGACTAAGTTGAGGGACAAAACAGTAAGAAAGATGGCAAGGCCGGGAAAAGTCACTACATAATGGGATTCGCGGATGAACTGCCGTGATTGCGAAATCATGCTGCCCCATTCAGGAGTTGGCGGCTGAGCGCCCATTCCTAAAAAACTGAGTCCAGCTGCAGAGAGAATGGCACCAGCTAATGCTAAGGTCGCCTGAACGATAATGGGATTAATGGCGTTTGGGAGGATGTGGCGAAAGATGATTCGCATATCAGAAGCGCCTGCAGCTTGAGCTGCGATAATATACTCAGTCTTGCGAATGGCAAGTACAGCTGAGCGCATAACGCGTGCAAAGACTGGAATATAAGAAATGCCTACCGCTATCATCACATTGGTTAAGCTAGAACCAAGAGCAGCAACGATTGCTAACGCTAAAAGAAAACCGGGCAATGCAAGCAATATATCGACTAAACGCATAAAAATAGCATCTAGAATGCCACCATAGTAACCAGCAATCAACCCCATCAGTCCACCTATGGAGAGGGCAATACCAATGGAAATAAAGCCAACACGTAGAGAAATGCGGCCACCATAGATGATGCGTGTGAAAGTATCACGCCCAAAATTGTCAGTGCCTAATAAATGAGTGCGGCTAGGTGGCTGCAGCCGATTACGGATATTCTGCTGCGTAGGGCTATAGCTGGTAATCCAAGGCGCAAAAACAGAACTGAGAACGATTACTGAAAGAATTACTGCACCAACAACAGCCTTTTTATTGCGAATGAATAGTTTTAAGTAACGCCATCGGGATCTCGCTGGGACTGATGCCAGTGCTGAATCAGTTTGGTAATCAACTGCGTAGTTAGCTTCCATATCAGTTCCACCTTCCGCTTTATTCATAGATAGTCCGTAATTTTGGATCTAAGTAAGCATAAAGAATGTCGATTATCAGATTGATAACTGCATAAATAAGGGCAAAAGTCATAATCGTGCCTTGCACCAAAGGAAAATCTTTGTTGTTAATAGCTTCCACAACTAATCTACCTATTCCCGGCCAGGCAAAGATTGTTTCTGTTAAAACTGCTCCAGCCATCAAACTGCCAAACTGTAGCCCGATCACAGTGACAACTGGTATAAGTGCGTTCCGCAATGCATGACGACACACAACAATCCAATGGGATAAACCTTTCGCTTTAGCAGTGCGTATATAGTCTTGTTGAATAACTTCCAGCATTGAGCTGCGCGTCATCCGGGCAATGCTGGCCATGGACAATGTACCCAAGGTGATAGTGGGCAGGATATAGTATTCCCATCCGCCCATTCTTCCCGAAGGTGGTAACCATCCAAGATAAACCGAAAAAACTATTATTAAGATTAATGCCTGCCAAAAAGCTGGCATTGCGACTCCTGTTAGCGCTAAGACCATAAGAATATTATCTTGTATGGAGTTGGGTTTCGTGGCAGATATAATGCCAACGGGTACACCAACCGCTACAGCCAGACAGATAGCTAATACAGCCAACTCTGCCGAATAGCGCAATCTTTCAGCGATTATCGCGGTGACAGGTCTATTAGAGCGTAATGAGCGGCCAAAATCAAGCCTGATAGCTTTTTTAAGCCAATTCCAATATTGAACTTCTATTCGTTTGTCCAAACCAAGTTCTTTACGCAGTAACTCTAATTGTTCTGGTGGAGCGTGTTCACCCAGAATCAGCATAGCTGGATCACCAGGCGTTAAGTGCATTATGAGAAATACAAAAACTGAGATCCCCAGTAATACAGGAATTAGCATGAGAATGCGTTTAATAATGTATTTCCACATGTCTACCTCCACATTTCAAAAGAATGGAAGGCTGAGCTGAAGAATCAGTCAGCCTTCATAATCCATGAACACTATTTTTTCTCAACTGTCCACAGACGATGACTACCGGTTGGATGTTGTACGAAACCTTCAATGTTGCTGCGCATACCGTCAACGTAGCTTTGACTAAAGAGGAACACCCATGGTGCGCCATCGACGATTTTTTCTTGTGCTTCCCAATATGCAGCTAGTCGCTCCTCAGGGTCGATTGTCTGCCGACCAAGATCCAACAGCTTGTCGATTTCTTCGGTACCCCAGAAAGTACGGTTACCAGCTGAACCGAACTGACTGGTGTGGAAGAGAGCATACAAACCGTAGTCAGCATCACCGGTAACAGTACTCCATCCGAGTATGAACATGTCATGGTTGCCCTTTCCTGTTTCTTCAAGGTAAGTTGCCCATGGTAAAACCTTGATTTCAACATCAATGCCTACTTGGGCCAGATCAGCTTGGAACAACTCCGCAACCTGTATTCTCAAAGCATTTTCGTTAGTCCAGATAGTGGTTTTGAAACCATTAGGATAACCAGCTTCTGCCAGTAAGGCTTTTGCAAGAGCTGGATCATATTCATAGGGTTTCAAGTTCGGATTATAACCCCAAACACGTGGACCAATTGGCCCAGCATTGGCAATAGCTTGGCCTGAGTAAATCACATCGATAGCTGCTTCCTTATCAACAGCATGATTGATAGCCTTGCGAACTAATGGGTTGTCAAATGGTGGTTTGGTAGCATTCATGCCAATGTAGGTAGTAGAGAATGAATCGTATTGACTCAACTTCACCTTCGAGTTACCTTGAAGACGCTTAACATCTACTGGATCCAGATCATAGGCGATATCAACTCCGCCAGTTTCTACTTCGATAGCCCTGACACTGTTTTCTGGGATAAAGCGGAAGGTGATGCGATCAGCTTTAGGTTCGCCTTTCCAATAATCTTTGTTCTTAACTAAGGTAAGATGAGAGCCTTGGACCCAGGACTCAAAAATATATGGGCCAGTACCAACAGCCACCAATGTACCATAGTCATCACCAGCTTCAGTTACTGCTTTTTTATTCAAGATGGAAGTAACTGAATGTGAAAGGTGAGCAATTAATGGGGCAAATGGTTGAGCTGTCTTAATTTCGACAGTATGTTCGTCGATCACATTTACTTCGCTGATGGCACCAACAATGAACGCACCAGCAGCTGCTGTAGCTGGGTCTTTAAGTCGATCAAGGGTGAATTTTACATCCTCAGCAGTCAGTGGTTCCCCGTTATGGAATTTGACACCTTTACGCAGATAAAAGATGTAAGTTGTTTCATCAACCTGTTCCCATTTTTCTGCTAAGCCAGGTTGGAGATTCATATCCTCATCGGACCAGACCAATGTATCGTAGATCTGCACACGCACCCGCGCTGATGGTTGGTCATTTTCCCCATGAGGGTCAAGGCTGGTAATATCTGCGGAACTGGCCACAATCAAGTGCATTTCTTGAGCCATTATTGTGGCACTAGCGAAAAGTAGAACAAAAGACAATATTGTTATAAACAACCATCTTTTCATGCAAATCCCCCCAAAATATTCTGTTACACTTTATTAATCATTAACAATTGCAAGATTGTACAGAATCACCCCCTAGAGGAAGAAAATTGTGATGAGTAAAATCATTAGTATGAGTGGCGGAAGTCGGTTAATTGTGATTTCCGATATTTTACGTCATGGAACCTGCGATCTCCTTTCCATTAACGTAAAATAACATTAAAACTAATCTGGATTTCGTAATAAACATGTACAAAAATTATTAAAAACGTTAAAAATACAGTGTAACTGTTTGTTGGATAAAAAATAAGCCTGTAGGAAACACTGTTTCCTACAGGCTGATATGGTAAATTTTACTCGACAAACTTAAGCTCTACATTTGTGACCACAGCTTCATCGTCGGTTACTAAAGTGAGCTGTAATTTGTACACTTTGTTAATACGCTCAGAGTCATTGAGCAGACTGCTTGGGAGCTTCACATTGATTGTTTCTTGATGTTTGATGAAAGGAACAACAAAGTTGATTGTTTTATCAATGTTCACTTCTTCACGTGTAATTTCTTGTTCATCAGAATCCAATAATACTAATTGTAACTTAGCCAATTTCAGGCTGCCAAAACCTTTGGTTTTGAAAGTTACAGTTACATCTTTGCTTGTTTCGTCCAACTTAAAAGTTATTGGGTTTGGTTCAACCAAAATGTTGATTGAAGCTTTTAATGAAACGAAACAACCCGACAAGAATAAAGCAGCAGCAACGACGAGCAGCAATTTGCTAGATGACTTCCGTGACATACTATCTTCCTTTCTAAATTACAGTTTTTACCAAACTATTTCGAGTCAAATTGAGATTATCCTGCATAGTTAGATTTCAATTCACAACTAGTTTGACATAAACGCTTATTCGTTGTATGTTTAAAATAGAATTATATGGTGAATTGTGCTCTATTGGAGCGAACGATGAGAGGATGTGACGTGAATGAGTAGCGAAAACAGCACTAATTCTAATCTGAAGCCGAACAATTTTATTGAAAAAATTGTTGCTTATGATTTGGAAAACGGACTAGTGGACAAAATTATCACCCGCTTTCCACCAGAACCAAATGGTTTTCTGCATATTGGTAGTGCTTATGCTATCAATATCAGTTATTCTATTGCTAAGAAATATAATGGTAAGTTCAACCTGCGATTTGACGACACCAACCCCAACAAAGAAGATATCTTATATGTCAATTCCATATTAGAAGACTTTGACTGGCTGGGTATTGATTATGGCGGTAAAGCCTTATACGCTTCTGATTATTTTGAACAAATTTATGAATATGCAGTTTATTTGATTAAGAAAGGCAAAGCATACGTCTGCGATCTATCCCAGGAAGAAATCAGGCAGTACCGGGGTACTTTGACTGAACCAGGCAAAGAAAGTCCTTACCGCAATCGTTCTGTAGAAGAGAACTTAAAATTGTTTGAAGAGATGCGGGAAGGCAAATATAAAGAAGGGGAAAAAGTTCTGCGGGCGAAGATCGACATGGCCAGCCCCAACATTGTATTGCGCGATCCAGTTATTTATCGGATCATTTACACACCACACTATCGTACAGGAACTAAGTGGTGCATCTATCCGATGTACGATTTTGCCCACCCTATTCAGGATTATATCGAAGGCATCACTCATTCATTGTGCTCCAACGAGTTTGTGAATAACAGAGCGTTGTATGATTGGACACTGGAGAATTTGGATTTACCCAAGCCAGTCCCGAAACAAATCGAATTTGGTCGTTTGAATATTACTGGTGTAGTGACCAGTAAGCGTTATCTCAAGCAGCTAGTTGCCAGTGGTTATTTGGAAGGCTGGGATGATCCGCGGTTACCTACTCTGCAGGGTATGAGAAGACGTGGTTATACAAAAGAAGCCATTTTTGCTTTTCTTAATGAAATTGGTGTACCAAAGACAGAAAGCACTGTTGATGTCGAGATGCTCGAATACTTTGTACGCCAAGATTTAATGGAGAAAGCGACTTGTGTTATGGCTGTGCTGGATCCGATTAAAGTAGTGATTACCAACAAAGATGATGAAGTAGAATACCTGGAAGCAGACAATAACTATAAGACCGATGCCCTTGGTAAGCGAATGGTACCGTTTACTAAAGAAATATACATTGATCGCGAAGATTTCATGGAGAATCCACCAAAAGGATACAATCGTCTTATCCCAGGTGGTGAAGTGCGCCTGAAGCATGCCTATATCATTAAATGTAATGAAGTAATTAAGGATGCCAATGGCAATGTAGTAGAACTCCACTGCACATACGATCCAGCTACTAAGAGTGGTTCTGGTAATAGCAGTCGCAAGGTCAAAGGTACAATTCATTGGGTGAGTGCCACTATAGGTTTGAAATGCACAACTCGGCTTTACGAACCTTTATTCCTCAACCCTCCAGATGAAGATACACTGTTGCAATCAATTAATCCTAATTCGCGCCGGGATATAACTAATGCTGTGATTGAGCCTGCAATTGTCGATTTTCTTGCGCAAGGTGTAACACACTACCAATTCCTGCGCAATGGTTTTTATGTGATTGACAACAAGCTTGGCAGCAAGGAGAATCTGGTGTTTAACCGGATCGTACCGCTAAAGAGTTCGTTTAGCCTCTAATCTTGCAAGAATCATGTGCGTAAACTTTACATTACGCACATGATTTTTTATAGTCAGCAATGATCTCTTTGAGGAAATGCGTTTTCTAACTCTAGTAGAAAGCGTTTCACAGGTAAGCCATAGCTGTACCCGCCAAACCCTTCACTACCGAGGACACGATGACAGGGAACGATGATAACAAAAGGGTTGGCGCCTACAGCTTGGCCTACTGCTTGATACCCCCGTGTGGATAAACGCTGCGCAATTTGCTTATAGGTTACTGTTGTGCCATAGGGAATTTTTTGCAGCTCTTGCCAAACAGCCTGTTGAAAAGGCGTTCCTTGTAAATCAAGAGGCCAAGTGAAAGTGATAGGTTTACCCTTAAAATAATGCTGCAGATCTGCTGCAAAAGGGTTGGGAAGGGGCGTATACAGGTCCTGAGCCTTATGCGGGCTTAATGTCTGGGCAAACTGGATACTTGTAAACCGATCGTCCACCATGTCTAACAAAATAACACCCAGTGGCGTATTATAATAATAGATGGGCATAGCAGTTTCTCCCCTTGATAACAGTTGGCATATACTAATCTAGTCCGATACCAGTGTATCGGACTAGGATTATTTTTCGATTATTCGGCGAGGGCGATAATGGTGGCCACATATTCGGCAGCTTTTACTAAATCTGCTACAGCCATAGATTCATTCTTGCTATGAACGTCTTTGTAGTTCAGCCCCAATACTACTGAGGGCAGTCCTTTGCCATTGATAATATTAGCATCACTACCACCACCAGTTCCGTGGATTTGAGGCGTTAATCCTAGCTGCTGGGCAGCTTTTACAGCTAACTGGATTACTGGATGAGTTTCAGGGATCATAAAGGCTGGATAGCAATCATTAACAGCGATATCTACTTTGGTACCATATTTGGCTGCAGCAGTATGAGCACAGTCAATCATATGCTGTACTTGTGTCTGTAGTTTGACTGGATTTAGTGAGCGTGCTTCACATTTGATAGAACACATATCTGGCACAATATTAGTAGCTGCCCCGCCAGTAATGATGCCAACGTTAGCAGTTGTTTCCGCATCGATGCGGCCAATATTCATTGATGCCACAGCTTCGGCAGCAATTTTAATGGCATTAATGCCTTTCTCTGGGCTTACACCTGCGTGAGCAGCTTTACCGTAGAAAGTGATGTCAAGGTTTTGATGTGAAGGTGCTTGATTAATAATTGTTCCTATTTCGCCACCGCTGTCTAGGAAATAAGCAAATTGAGCTGATAGCTGCGAACAATCTAATCCCTTGGCGCCGTTTAATCCACCCTCTTCAGCAATCGTAAAGACCACCTCAATGTCACCATGGGGAATGTTTTGTTCTTGAATGACGCGAATGGCTTCAAGAATGGCAACGATTCCTGCAACATCATCAGCTGCCAGAATAGTGGTACCATCGCTGTGGATAATGCCATCCTCCACTATTGGTTTGATACCTTTGCCCGGTGCTACTCTGTCCATATGGGCACAAAACATGAGAGTGGGCTTTTTAGCATTACCAGGCAATCTAGCAATCAGGTTGCCGGCATTGCCATCAATTGCTTTACCTGCATCATCCTCTGTAACGGTAAGGCCTAGCTTAGTTAATTTGGCCATCAATCGGTCGGCAATTTCTCGTTCTTCTCCGGCAAAACTGTCGATTTGCACCAGTTCCAGGAACTCGTTGAGCAACCGTTCTTGGTTTACCTGCATATAATATTACCTCCTTGTAAAAATACTTAATGTTTCTCTGTTGGTTATTGATGTCCTCCTTAATTATCTAAGGTTTTCATAGCAGGGTATTATCCCAAAAAAGCGAAGTTACTTAACATGAGCCAGAATTCAACAGTAATGAGGGTGATATAATGGATCGCACAATTACTGTCCAGATTCAGGGTAATCGGTTGGTTATTCCGTGTGGAACAACCATAATTGACCTAGCTAAGAATTTCAAAAACTCTCATCAGGTTGTCGCTGCGTATGTTGACCATGAACTGCATAGTCTGACAGATCAATTGGATCATGATTGTCAGGTCGAATTGCTGGATCTTACTAGTGAGGACGGAATGCGAGTTTATCGCAACAGTCTAGTTTTCCTCATGATTAGGGCAGCCAAAGAAGTTTTACCCGGTTGTCGAGTAGTGATTGAGCATTCCTTGAGCAATGGACTTTACGGTGAAATTGAAACTATTCAGCCTCTGGTAGAGGACGATGTTGCAAAAATTGAACAGCGGATGCAGCAGCTCATTCGCGCTAATGAACCTTTTGTGAAGCATAAACTTTCCCGTCAGCAAGCCGTGGCTATCTTTGATGAGCAAAAACTCCTGGACAAAGTCAGGTTATTTAATCAGCTGTCTGATCCGGAAGTTGTGCTGCATAGTTGTGGTAATTATTACGACACCGTTGCTGATGTACTAGTGCCCTCAACTGGTTATTTGCAATTATTCAAGCTTAGATTTTATTTGCCTGGCTTCATTCTCGAATTTCCTAAACGCAGCAACCCGACAGTGATTCCTGAATATATTGAGCACGGGAAACTGGCCAACGTATATTATGAAACTGAAAAATGGGGAAAGAATGTTGGTGTCAGCAATGTGGCTGTTTTAAACGAAATGATAGAGCAAGGCACGTTTGGTGATTTGATTCGTCTTGCAGAAGCTTATCATGAAAAACAGATCGCACGCATTGCAGATCAAATTGCAGCTGAGCGGGATCGACTGCGTGTGATATTGATTGCTGGCCCTTCTTCATCGGGCAAGACTACTTTTGCTCAGCGGTTAATGATTCAGCTGCGGATTAATCAGCTGCACCCAGTAGTTATAGGTATGGATGATTATTTTGTTGATCGTGACAAAACACCCCGAGATGAAAATGGAAACTATGATTTTGAAGCATTGGAAGCTATAGATATCAAACTGTTTAATGAACATCTGGCTAAACTGATTCAAGGTGAGCCAGTGAATATTCCTACATTTAATTTTATGAAAGGGCGCAGAGAGTGGAATGGCCGGGTCTTACAGATTGGTCCGGATCAACCCATCATCATCGAAGGAATCCATGGGCTTAACGATAAGCTGACAGCTGCAATTCCAAAAGGGCGGAAATTCAAAATCTATGTCAGTGCGCTAACCCAAATCAATATTGATGATCATACCCGCATTCCCACGACAGACGTACGCTTACTGCGCCGAATAATTCGTGATAACCAGTTCCGTTCGCATACAGCCACTGAGACTATTGCAAGATGGCCTTCAGTGCGGTGCGGTGAAGAAAAGTATATCTTTCCGTATCAGGAAGACGCTGATGTTATGTTTAATTCTGCAATAGACTATGAGTTAGCTGTGTTGAAGAAGTATGCAGAACCATTATTGCGCGCTATTACCAATGATGTGCCTGCGTATGCTACTGCTCAGCGGTTGCTGAAATTATTAAGTTATATAAAAACTCTTCCGTCTGAGGAGGACATTCCCTGTAATTCTATTTTAAAGGAATTCTTAGGAGGATCATGTTTTGCCAAATAAAGAAAGGGAAGTAATCGCAATGAATATTGTACTCACGACTTTAAATGCCAAATATACTCATCACAATCTCGCACTCCGCTATTTGCGGGCATACTGTAAAGATGCCTTCCCGGGGATAGTGGTGAAAGAGTTCAACATCAATCAACAACTATCGATGATCCTTTCTGAGCTTGTAGACCAAAGCCCCGATGTTTTGGGCTTTTCTTGTTATATCTGGAACATTGAGCAAACTTTGGAACTTATCACCAATCTCAAGAAAGTAATGCCGCATGTAATCATTGTGCTTGGTGGACCAGAGGTTTCCTATGATTACCATGATTTGATGCAGCGTTTTCAAACAATTGATTACATTATCGTTGGCGAAGGTGAAAAGCCTTTGCTTGAATTGTTGACCCTGTTGAATGTAGATAGGCAGCCCACTGCCAGCCAGCTTCAGAATGTACCGTCTCTAGTATATCGCATAAATGGCGCAATTCATGTTAATCCATCACTGACCATGGATTTGGCAGAGATTCCCGGTGCCTACCAAGATCACTTAGAAGAACTTGAGCATAAGATTGTTTATTATGAGACTTCACGTGGATGCCCGTTTGGTTGTGAATATTGCTTATCTGCGCGCAGTGGCAAGGTAAGATATTTTCCCATGGAGCGTGTGAAAGCTGAGCTAAAACAGTTAGCCGGTTTGGGCATCGAGCAAATTCGCTTTGTTGACCGCACTTTCAACTGTGACCGCCAGCGGGCGTATGAGTTGATTAGGTTTATGATGGAACTTGAAACAACTACCCGTTTTCAATTGGAGATTGGCGGGGATCTCTTGACAGACGAACTGATTCAACTGTTGGAGCAAGCGCCAGCTAATCGTTTCCAGTTTGAGATCGGTGTGCAGTCTACCAATCTCGAAACTCTACGCCAAGTTGGCCGAACATCTGACTTAAGCAAACTAGCAGACAATTGCCGAAAACTGAGAGAGCGGACCAAAGTACGTTTTCTCCTCGACTTGATTGCTGGTTTGCCAGATGAATCATTTGAACGGTTTGGCTACTCTTTCGATTATGTATATCAATTGCAGCCTACCAAGATTCAGTTAGGATTTTTAAAACTGCTAAAAGGTTCCCGATTGCGTGAACGGGTTGAGGAGTTTGGGTGTGTTTTTACTGATAAAGCTCCCTATGAAGTCCTGAGCACCAGCAGTATCAGCTATCAACAGCTGGCATTTCTCAAAGTGATAGAAGACTTGGTAGAAGCATACTATAATTCAGGGCGCTTCACTACAAGCCTTAATTACTTGATTGAGCGGAACAAGACACGTCCCTTCTTAATGTTTTCCACACTAGCCGAAAAGTGGAAAAAACATGGATACCACCTGATTTCCCACAACTTGTTTGATTTATACCAGTTGTTGTGGGAACAGATGGGCGATGATGATCCTTTGCTGCTGAATTATTTGCGCTATGATTTTCGATTGCATGAACCTAAGCGAGCTACTCCCGCCTGGATGGGCGGGATGCCTACTCAGGATTTAGCTCGTAGGTTAATCCATGAAGGTACCATATATAAGTACATACCGCAGCTAGAGCGGTTGCGCATGTCACCACGTGAAATCAGTAAATGTTTTATGCTGGAGATTTTTGATTATCCAGTGCATCCGTTAAAACCGCAATTGCAGCTTGAGCCAGGTCAACAGCTCTTATTGTTTGATTACACTACCTATCCTCAAGTTCATGTATATACGGTTGACGCTTCTGATACATGTCTGGAGTAATCCATGCTGGCTGAAGCCCTGTCACTTTAGCAGTTATTTCATCGAGTGCAACCAGGTCAGAACGGTTTACTTGACTGATTGCAGTTTTGCCTAAAGCTCTGACACCATCTTCCATTTCCAGAGTACAAGAGGTGATAAATTTGGCTACCGCCTCTGCTCCAGCCTTCCAATCAAAGCGGTTTTTGTACTTACCTGTCTCCCATACCACTTGCGTAGGTGGCTCGAATGGCAAGGCTTTGAGTGATTGAGTATGTGTCATGGCAAAGAGCATGATAGAACCAAGATATACGGCATCAGCGCCTAACGCCAGTACCTTAAGCATATCTCCAGGGTTGTACAGGCCGCCAGCAACAATTAGGCTAATTTTGTCCTTGAGCTTTTTTTTCTCAATATGGCGTACAGCGCGGCAGAGACCGATTAGTGTTGGCAAGCCAAAATCATCTTCCACAATCGGTGGAGCACCCTTGGTGGCACTTTGCGTACCTTCTAAGGCGAGGACATCGACTCCGGCATCAACAGCGATGTCGATCTCCTCTTCGATGGTATTAGTGAAAGCTAATTTAACACCTATCGGAACGCCGTCGGTGATTTCTCTTAGCCAATCGACTAATTTCCGCAGGTCATTGGGCTGACGTATTTCTTGATGGGAAGCTTCGATTAAGGCGTCGGCACTTGGTCCTAATCCAAGCTGTTTGCGTACCTGAGGTGATAAATCACGACCAGAAGTATAGTGTCCAATTCCAGCTAACGCACCTTGACCAAGTTGTATTTCGATCATGTCTGCCTGCTGTAGTATTGCTGGATCTTTGTTCCACTTGCCACGGTTATATTGGATAATCAAGTTGGTGGCCAAATCTCTTTCACGCTGCAGCCACAGACCTTCGCCAGTATTTGTAGCTGTACCAGCTAAAGCTGAACCTTTCGCTAAAGCATATTTTGCCTCTTTGGAAAGAGCTAGGCCGTAAGCCATTCCTGAGATGATGATCGGTGTAGATAAAACAAGTGGTTTATGACAATGTTTGCCGATTATGGTTTGGGTATCAACCTTAACATTGTGTGGCGTAGGTAAACGATGTAAAAAGACCGGATTAAAGGCAAGTCCGTTCAGATTAAGAAACTTGCGCGGTGTCCCTAGCGGGCGGTTGATCACTTGGCCTGTTTCGGCACGCAAGTTGGTTTCCCAGATGTTTTGCACCCCGACCCGATGAGCGGCTGAAAAAAACTCAGCAATATTTTCGCTGTATGGGTCTTTCAAAAAGATATTGCCCATTTGCTTCGTGATTTGATGAATCACTGCTCTGGACCCAAACACTATTCCTGCAGCACCAGCTAGCCCTGCGAGCAGCCATTGATACCTTTTATCCATACTATCCACCTCAAGCTTATGATATCCCTTTGCGAAATGTTTACACAGGGAGGATTTGCATTTTCCGGTGCCGAATCAAACTGGTATTATATGGGGATTAGGGGGCTTTCAGGATGGAGAAAGCAATCCAGCAACGGTACGTTGTACTGATTCTTGTTTTTGCTTTATCTTATATTAACGTGTTTAGTGCAGCCGCCGCTGGATTCTCTGATCCTCAGGGAGTCTTTCATTTTGAGCTTCTAGATGGATGGATTTATCAAGTGGCCGCTAGTGAACCTAATCTACTAGTGTTTTATGGTCCTGGAGATGATCAAATACTTTATATTGAATATTTTCCCTGTATTAATATTCAAAATCCGATTCAGTTTGCTGCTGTTGCCCTCCAGCATTACAGCGCTGATTATGGTCTGCCTGAGTTTAAGATTAGTTCTGCGCTGCACACACGTATACTAGCAGGCCGCGAAGTGGGAGAAGTGGAATACAGTTATCGTGGTAAGAAAGAGCGCATTGAGCGGCGGATTTTTGCGGTTGTTGGAAGCATGGGATTGACAATAACGTTCAGCGATGTACCAGCATCTTATCACGAAATGATCGATCAGTTTGAACGGATGCTTGACAGCTGGTTGTGGGAGGTGCCTTATTGAAGATTTTGCCGCTAGTCTGTATCTTAATAATATGTGTTTTTACAACTACAGCTTCCGCCAACCAACAAACCAGTTTTCTAGCAAAGTTTGAACAATCCATAGGTCAATCAGCCAGAGAGCAGTTGATAACTGCTTATGGCGGTGAGTGGAAATTAGAGTTGCATCAGTATCTTCAGCTTCAGGAAATACTCCTGCGTTTGACAACAAGTATTTCGGCGCAGGAGAATACATATTCACTGACAGTCTTAAATACACCAATAGTTAATGCTTTTTCATTGCCGGGCGGGTTCGTGTTTATTACGCGAGGTATGTTAGATTTAGTCAAATATGATGTGCAGAAACTCGCTGCTGTGTTAGCACATGAGATTGCACATATTCATGCTAAACATGGCATCTCAGCGATGCTGCGCCGACTAGGCCTTAGTGTAATGGTTGAACTGGGGAAATTTATCCTGGAAGTCCCGCCGACTCAAGCTGTGCAGGTGGCTGCTCAAGCATTGATTGAGGTGGTGCAATCAGGATACAGCCGCGAAGCAGAATTTCAAGCGGATTTAATAGCAATTCAATATTTGCAAGAGGCACATTTTGATCCAGCAGGGTTGATTCATGTACTATCGGATCTTGCTGAACTGCAGCGTGCAGATAGCACTGGAATTTTTGCTTCGCATCCCGATATTAGCGAACGTATCAATCGTCTGTTGCCGGTGGTGGTTGCTTGCTGGCAGGGACCAGACCATGTGGGGCAAGCAGATCCAAGGGTAAAGTGTTCTAGCGATCATCTGCCGCAAGATCCACTAGGCCGTTATCAGGTTGAGCACATGCAGTCAGGAACCTTTGTATCATTATATGATAGCCAAAATAACTGCTTAGTTGACTGGTTCACTGATTTCGATGTTCAGGAACTGGTTTTTGCTCCCGATGGTTCATTGATAGCGACTGTGGTTCGCCAAGATGGGTTGTGGCATTTGTGGCTCTGGAATCGTTATGGGATGATAGTAGAGCATGTTATTTCCAACTGTACACAGCGGATTGCCAATATGGTGTTTTCGCCTGATGGTTCGCAACTGGCTTATAATCTCTATTCCTTGGCAGGACCTCAGCTGCAGGTAAGTTTTATTGGTGAGCCAGTTAAACTGAATATTACTCCTGATTTTACGGGTGAAATCATAGCATGGCAAACAGGTGGTTTGCTAGTTACCGATCAAAATGATCTGTATCGAATCATTCCACCTGAAATCACCCCAGTCACTTTGCCTGAACCTGTGCCACGTGTCCTCGAACCTAAATACCGCGTAAAATCGGAAATATGGCAGCAGGAGGGTGATGTGTACATATTAAAAAAACTACCAACTGAAAGTTGGTAGTTCTGATATAATTCTGCTTACGTTTAAGATGCTTGGGAAGGTTCAGACGCCGAATTGCTGCTATTACGGGAATCGGTAATATAGAATCCCGATCCTTTAAAGATAATACCGACATTATTGCTGATAAGGCGTTTGATTTCGTGTCCACCGCATTTGGGGCAAGTGGTCAAGGGATTGTCTTTTATGCTTTGAGAATACTCGAAATCACCACAGGTTTTGCATCGATAGTTATAAGTTGGCATCGTTGATTCCTCCCATTATCGTATTATATTATATCCTGATTGGCCTTAACTTTTATTGTACCCTTGACAGGGTAAAATATCAAGCTTATTTTAATTCATTTAGAAAGGTGATGCATGATGAAAAGGATTTTAGCAGTAGTTTTAGGTTTTGTACTCGTGTTTTCAACAACTGTCATGGCGAATGAGTTAACCTTTTCAGCGGTTGCTGATCAAGTAGAAGCAGCGCTCAAAGAAATATCAGACTTTCGTGCTACCATAGTAATTGAGGTAATGCAGCAAGGTCAATTAACTCGTTCGGTGCTAAAAATGGCAGCCAGTCGTGAACATCAGCTTTTGCGCCTAGAAATGTTGGAACCGGATATGGTGGCTGGCCAGATCGTGATTATCGATGGAAACACGCAAGAGATGAAAATGTATATGCCGATTATTGACCAGATCATGGTGCAATCTTTGGCTAGCCTGACAGGTGGTATTGAAATCAATTATGCAGACATGTATCAGTTGATTAATCTTGAGGGGTTAGAAGGTGAAATCAAGGAGATCAAGGAAACAGAGGCTGGTAAACATTATCTTATAAGTGTTTCTAACTTGAACACTCAGCTGCCTATTAACTTAACTGGTGATATATCTCTTACTGGAAATGAAGTCCAGAATGTGTGGATTAATCATGATTTTATACCTTACCAAATTGAGACTTTCCAAGGTAATACACTGATAGCCAAGATTGCTTTTACTGACTACGAGTATAATCTGGGGATTTCCGCCGATGAACTAAACAAACTGCCCAATGTCGCAGTGATTCGGTTTTAGGGGGCTCGCTCATGAGATTAAAACATCTAAGTTATGCTCTGCTCCTGGTTTTGCTTTGCAGTACCACTGCTTTTGCCCAGCCAAAGTTGGTAGTTGGTTATACTGGAGATGAATGGTATACTGGTGTTGAATTGGAGTACAGCAAACGACAGCCAATTGGATTTTTCGGCTACCAGGAGAATAATGTGTCTGGGTTGCTGGCACTCACCAATTTAGATGCCAAGGTCATTGGTTATGCCCAAGTGACTCAAAAGGCTTTTGTGGGTAATCTGAGGTACAGTATCGGGATGCATGCTGGCAATCCCCAAATCTATGCCAATTATTCAGGCGGCAATAAGATAGGGCTTTTTGGAGAAGTCATGAAACTGGCTGGAAAAAAGGCTTATGGTGTTGAAGCAGAATTGAACCTTGTTGGTGTGCCAACAGTTACTGTCGCTCCATTTCTCGAATCAAGAGGAGAAGGCACTTTACGTTGGATTGTTGGTATCGGAACGCATCCAGCGTATCTTCGACTGACGTATGCGCTTAAACCAAGCGATCAGATGCAGATCGAACTGTTTGGCACTTATTATGTAAATCAAAAACTTGACTATGGTATGAGCTTGAATTTGGCGCAGAATGTAACCTTATCTGGTTCTTTAAACACCAATAATGAACTACGGTTAGGATTAAGCTGGGATGGTACAGATCATCCATTCAATGTTGGTATTATTTGGCATGATGAGACAGTGCAGTGGCATGTTGGCTATCGCTTTAAGATCTAATTTATTGTTCTATTGCGCTGCCTGATAGCATGCGTTATAATTAGGTTTGGTATTGTTGGAGAGGATTGTTTTCCAAAGGGGATCAGAATAAAGTGAATGTTGTATTATTCGAACCTGAAATACCTGCTAATACAGGTAATATTGCCCGCTTGTGTGCAGTTGTTGGCTGCCGGTTGCATTTAATCCGGCCTTTAGGCTTTTTTTTGGATGATAAGCATCTCAAGCGGGCAGGACTTGATTATTGGGACAAGCTTGATCTGCGCATTCACGACAATTGGGATGCTTTTATGACTTCATGCCAGCCAGAAAGGCTGTTTTTTGTGGAAACTGGCAGTAAGCTTCTCTATACCGATGTGCAGTATCAACCCCACGATTACCTGGTATATGGCAGCGAGACTAAGGGGATTAATCCTGCTTTGTATAAAGATTGTCCTAACAATCACATCTCTTTGCCGATGGTCAATCCGCGTTCTTTAAATTTGGCAAACACGGTAGCCATTACTGTCTATGAAGCATGGCGTCAATTAGGTTTTCAGAACGTGCTTGGCGAAAAGTAACTCTATGAGGTGAGTAATGTGAAAATAAAAAACTTTAGAGGTGGCGTACATCCTGACTACAACAAGCATCTTGCCAGCGATCAGCCTATCAAGGTTTTAGCTGCACCTAAACAAGTGGTCATTCCTATGGCTCAACATATTGGGGCACCAGCTGAACCATTGGTTAAAAAGGGTGATGAAGTCTTGTTGGGCCAGGAGATCGGTAAAGCTACAAAAGCGGTTTCTGCATCGGTTCATGCATCAGTATCTGGTACTGTTGTGGCAGTGGAACCAAGACCAACTATTAGCGGCAGGTCTGTCTTATCAGTAGTGATTGAGAATGATGGACGCGACGCCAAAGCGCCGATGAATGGCCATTCTGATCCAATACAATTATCTGCGCAAGAGATTAAACAACGGATAGAAGCAGCTGGACTTGTCGGCTTAGGTGGAGCAGCATTTCCATCTGCTGTCAAATTAAATCCGCCAAAAGACACCAAAATAGAGTATTTAATACTCAATGGATGTGAATGTGAACCCTATCTGACAGCAGATCAACGGGTGATGGAAGAGTATACCGAAGAGGTCATCCTTGGCGCTAAATTATTAGCTAAAGCTTGTGGTGCTGAAAAAATCATTATTGCGATTGAAAGCAATAAACCTGAAGCATTGAGAAAGATACGCGCATCAGCTGGATCGAATGCTATTGAGGTAGTGGCATTGGTGACAAAGTACCCAGCTGGTGGCGAGAAGCAGCTGATCAAAGCAGTTTTAGGCAGAGAGGTACCTGAACATGGATTGCCAGCTCAGGTTGGTGTGATTGTTCACAACGTAGGTACCGCATGGGCTGCGGCAAGAGCGTGCAGTATTGGTCAGCCATTAATTGAGAGAGTAGTTACTGTAACTGGTGATGGTATTAAGGAGCCAGGCAATTTCTTAGTGCGTATAGGTACACCATTTTCAGAGGTCATTGCAGCTGCAGGCGGTTTTGCTGGTGAACCAGAAAAGGTGATTGCCGGTGGCCCCATGATGGGTTTAGCACAGTTTGATTTAGATGTACCCGTTGTAAAAGGGGTTTCTGGTATTCTGGTATTATCTCGTCAAACGGCTAAGCAATTTGACCCAATGCCGTGTATCCGTTGTGCTCGTTGTGTGGATGTTTGTCCAGTGTATTTAATGCCTGTGCGGATCGAACAGATGGCAATGAATTCTAAGTGGGATGATGCAAAAGAGTACGGAGCAATGAGTTGTATTGAGTGTGGCTGCTGTACCTACATCTGTCCATCTAAGCGTGGACTGCTGCATTGGATTCGACTGGCAAAAGCGGAGATTGTTGCAGCACAACGGCGTCAAACTAGCTAAAAATTAGGAGGAAATGCAAGTGGAAGATACACGACTGATCATTTCTCCATCACCTCATGTGCGTGATGCAGATACTACTCAAAAGATAATGTTTTCTGTGGTCATTGCGCTGATTCCATCGTGGGCAGCAGCAACATACTTCTTTGGCTTTAACAGCATTAGATTAGTGCTGATAAGTGTCTTGACTGCTATCGCTGCTGAAGCACTATGCCAGCGGCTTCGTGCTAAACCTATCACGATTTGGGATGGAAGCGCTATTGTTACAGGAATGTTGCTCGCATTGAGTTTACCACCTACTTTGCCTTCGTGGATGGCAGCGTTTGGAGCAGCAGCAGCAATTGTTATTGGGAAGCAAGTTTTTGGCGGATTGGGATATAACCCGTTCAATCCAGCTTTGGTTGGCCGCGCAATACTGATGGCTTCGTTTGCCAGCCAGATGACAACTTGGACCATGCCCTTTACGGAAGTAGTTACAAGTGCTACACCACTGGCAGCGCCAGGCTCTGTTTCGTATTCAGAATTGTTCTTTGGGACAACCGCTGGGTCATTAGGAGAAACCTCGGCTTTAGCAATTTTGTTAGGCGGAGTATTCCTATTTTACCGCGGGGTTTTAGATTATCGGATTCCAGTTGGTTTTATTGGCACAGCTGCTGTTCTTTCATGGCTATTCGGACAGGATGTTGTGTTTCAATTGCTGAGTGGTAGTTTGCTGTTTGGTGCAATCTTTATGGCTACAGATATGGTCACTTCACCGATAACACCGCTAGGACGCTGGATATTTGGTATCGGTTGCGGTTTAATCCTCTTTGTGATTAGAATGTGGGGAAGTTATCCGGAAGGCTTGACATACAGTATCCTTGTCATGAATGCTGTAGCACCATTGCTGAACCGTTGGACTCGTCCGCGGATTTATGGCCAAGGGGTGAGTAAATTATGAAAGAATCAACAAAAATGGTTTTGGTCTTGACAGTGATAGCCATGTTGTCAGGCGCTGTGTTGTCGCTGGTATATCACCTCACCTATGATCGGATTCAAAATAATCAAGCTCGGGAATTGTATGGGAGTATCTTTGCGGTGTTACCGGGTGCAGTAGATGTCAAAGTAATTGAAGCACACGGTGTAAGTAATGTTGAAGATGATCGTTCAACTTTAAGCAACAAAGAGGATAAAGACAAGAAACCACTGTTACTCTATGAAGCTCTAGCAGAAAATGGTGAGCCTGTAGGTTTTGCCTACGTTAGTGAAGGTGCCGGCTTTAAGGGGCTGATTAAGGTCATGATAGGGATTGACCATAAAACCGAGAAGATTACAGGTATTAAGATTCTCGAACATTCTGAGACACCTAACATAGGTACCAGAGTAGAAGATGAAAGTTTCCGGAATCAATTTGTTGGTAAAACAGTATCTGATCCGATTGCGATTGGTAAAGATATTGATGCAGTATCCGGTGCTACTGTTTCATCAACTGCGGTCACAGAAGCTGTACGCAAAGACTTAGCCTATGCCTTAACAGCCTATAAGGAGGCGAGAAAGTAATGAATAGATTAGCTAAAGATTTTGTACGTGGTTTGTGGGATGAACATCCAACGTTTCGTCTTACAATCGGTCTTTGTCCAACGTTGGCAATGACAACCAGTGCAGTTAATGGCTTAGCGATGGCATTAGCCACTACTTTTGTATTGGTGTGTTCAAGTGCAATGATCAGTATGTTGAAGAAACTAATTCCAGGAAAGGTAAGAATTCCTGCATATGTAATCATTATTGCTACATTTGTTACCACTGTTGATTATGTGATGAAGGCAATGCTCCCTGATCTTCATGCAACAATGGGTGTATTTCTACCATTAATCGTAGTAAACTGCATTATTTTGGGTCGCGCTGAGGCTTATGCTTCAAAGATGCCAGTCTTTTGGTCAATTTTTGATGCTTTAGGTATGGGTTTAGGATGGGCATGGGCTTTGACGCTAATAGGTTCAATCCGTGAACTGCTTGGTTCAGGATCAATCTTTGGTTATACCATTATGCCTAATGGTTTTACTCCGGTAGCAATTTTCACTCTGGCTCCGGGTGCGTTTATTACAGTTGGTTTAATTCTGGGCTTAATGAATTTCATCAGCTCAAAACTATCTCAGAAAACAAATCCTGCACAGCAGAATACTGCTAATTAGGGGGTAAGGTTGTGGAATATTTACTGTTGTTCATTAGCACGGTAATTGTCAATAATTTTGTTTTAGTGCAATTCCTAGGTACCTGCCCGTTTATTGGTGTGTCAAGACAAGTGTCGACATCGATTGGCATGGGTATTGCCACTACTTTTGTTATGGTGATAGCAGCTCTGGCAGCCTGGTTGATTCAGCACTTCATTCTAGTACCGCTTGGACTGGAATACCTGCAGACTGTTTCATTTATTCTAGTGATCGCATCTATGGTACAACTAGTAGAGATGTTCATACACAAATCCAGCCCTGGTTTGTATCAGGCAATGGGCATATTTTTGCCATTAATCACTACTAACTGTGCGGTTCTGGGTTTATCTATCAACTCTGTATTACGCGATTATAACTTGGGTGAATCTTTAGTCTATGGTTTTGGTGCAGGTGTTGGATTTACTCTGGCATTGTTGTTGATGGCTGGTATTCGTGAAGAGTTACAATTTGCAGATATTCCGAAACCATTAAAAGGCGCAGGCATCGCGTTTATTACAGCCGGTCTATTATCGCTTGCCTTTAGCGGATTCTCTGGAATGATCTAGGTAATGAGAAGGAGTGAACATCTTTGACTAATACCCTCGTAGCTTTATTGAGTATGGGTGGCTTAGGGGTCTTGTTGTCATTTGGGTTAGTTTATGCTTCAAAGAAATTTGCCATTGAGGTAGACCCTAAGATTGAAGAGATTGAAATTGCGTTACCTGGCGTAAACTGTGGCGCATGTGGCTTCGCTGGATGCCGCAGCTGTGCTGAAGCAATAGCGGAAGGTAAGGCTCCTGTTAATGCCTGCCCAGTGGGTGGTGTGAGTGTTGCACAAAAAATTGCGGAAATTATGGGTACGCAAGGTGTGGATGGACCTCAACGTAAAGTGGCTCAAGTTTTGTGTAAAGGTGGGCATGCAGAAGCTACCCGCAGAGCGGAGTATGCAGGTCCTACAGACTGTCGGATTTTGAATATGACACAGGGTGGAGATAAAGGCTGCACTTATGGGTGTCTTGGCGGTGGTACTTGTGTTGAAGCTTGCCCGTTCAACGCCATGTATCTAAATGAAAATGGACTGCCAGTGGTTATAGAAGAGAAATGCACTGGTTGTGGCAAATGTGTTGCTATATGTCCACGCCATATCATTGTTTTGGCTGGGGAAGAATATGGTGTGCATATCCGGTGCCGATCTCTGGAGTTGGGTAAAGATGTCCGTAAGGTGTGCCAAGTTGGATGTATTGCTTGTCGTCGTTGCGAGAAAGAGTGCCCAGAAGGAGCAATTTCTGTTATAGATAATTTAGCTAGAATTGACTATGATAAATGTATTGTTTGCCAAAAGTGTGTCGCAGTCTGCCCAATGCATACAATTGAGGCACAAGAAGGTAAACCAATGATTCAAAAGAAGGTTAGTTAACATGGATGAACGTCTGCGTTTAAAACCTTCATGGCGATATGTGATTGTGCTGATAGTCCTAGCGATGACTATAACAGCTATTGTGTTTGTTGTGCGCGCTGCTATGCCGCAACCTATCACAACTGCTCAAAAAACTCGAATGATGATGGATACCACGGTAGAGATTCGAGCAACCGGTCCAGATGCTGAAGCTGCAGTCAACAAAGCTTTAAATGCCATTCAAAACGTAGAAGACACTTTTTCTCGGCACCTACCAGATAGTGCGATCGCTAAGATTAATGCTAATGCTGGCGAGTGGGTCACTGTGCCTGAGGAAGTGGTCGCTTTAATTGCTAAAGCGGTATACTACAGTGAATTAACAAATGGAGCTTTTGATATCAGCGTTGGCAATCTGATTAACGTATGGGGCTTTGGTAGTGGGGTTCAACACATACCGAGTGCATCAGAAATAGAACAAGCTTTAGCTACTGTTGATTATTCTGCCATTGAGATCGATCAGGAGAATAACCGCATTCGTATACCCAAAGGTATGATCATCGATCTTGGTGCAATTGCCAAAGGGTATGCCATTGAGCAGGCATGCAAAGTGTTGCGAGAGCATAAAGTTATCAGCGGCATGGTCTATGCTGGCGGAGATATTGCCACTATAGGC